>Ga0099825_1001813_pt1 | contig 27772 bp, 4 predicted proteins | sample SiratroredBW_FD_76838 | JGI IMG/M metagenome (GOLD analysis project Ga0099825, IMG submission 76838) | Root nodule microbial communities of legume samples collected from California, USA - Siratro red BW | ecosystem: Host-associated > Plants > Roots > Nodule | place: USA: California | collected...
AAAAAAAAAAATAAAAAAAAAAAAAAAAAAAAAAAAAAAAAAAAAAAAAAAAAAAAAAAAAAAAAAAAAAAAAAAAAAGGACAAACTAAAATTAGGTACGTAATACCCTCATAGGATATAGTGAAATAAAGTAGATATATACGAACATCATAATATGAATCCCAACATAAAGTTGTGTTACCTGTGACAAAAAGGCCCTGCACGATGCTACCTTAAAGCAGACACTGCAACAACAAAAAACTTCCAATCCCTTCTAACATGATTAAGAACTAATGGCATCACTTGTTGTTCAGTGACTCATGGGTATCACAAACTTCTTTTGTGACTCTCTTGCTTTCTTCAAGTTGATAACTTTAGGATTTTCTGTTTGAATGATCAAATCCCTTTATTTGAGGAACTTAAAACTTTAGACTATCAATCAATGCTACATTCATTATACCATAGTCCACTCAACCATTGTCACCTGGATATTTCTTTCTCCAAATTCCATAAAGATTCTACACAATCTATATGCTCCACATTTTCATAAAAAAAAAAATTCAATGATGCTACTAAACCCAACAAATACCAATATTTTTTAACAAAAAGTAAAATGGTATAAGAACTTTTTATGAGTAAAATGAGACTATAAAAAATTGGAGAAGCATGTAAATTTACCTTCTATATCTTATATGAAGGTCCATTTTCTACTCTTAATATTGTTAAGATCATCCGTAGCCAAAGTCTTAGTCTTAGCTTCTATAATAGCAAAAGCAAATGGGATCATCTCATGATTTCCACCCTTCCTAACAGGGGATTTCTTTTTTCACCCCCATAACTTCTTTATCAATCTTATAAATATAAAAAGTCTCATTTTATCCATTTGATTTATGAAAAATTGACTTCTGAACTACACAATCTAAAAATTAAAAATAACTTCTAAATTGTATAATTCATAAAAAAATTACTTTTATAAATTCAAATTTTCTTTTTATTTTTAAATTGTATAATCTAAAAATCATATTATATATAAAAAACTTTAAATTATATAATTCAGAAATTATTTTTTATAAAGAAAAAACTACAAATTGTTATTCAAATTTTGGATTGCATAATTAAAAAAAATTATTTTTTGAGTTGTAAATCGTGTGATCCAAAAGTAATTTCTTAATTACATAATTCAAAAGTTTATTTTATAAAAACAAAAATTAGATTGCATAACTCAATTCGAAACACTTTCTTACTCAATTTCATACATAACACAACAGATAATCAATCACAACAACAAAACGGATGCGGCAGGCAACAGATTGACCTTTAACCACCGCCTAGAAATATGAGGATGCAGAAAAAAATGAGTGATGTCCCTAAATAGGCAATTGTTTCCTACACCCATCAGTCTTATGTTATATCACAAATAACTTGGAGGTGGGAAAATGAATTACGAATTCCGTAGTAGGAAGTTGGCTTCTGAAAAAGTTTTTTCGAAAATGCTCTTCATACCTCTCTATTTTAGAAAAGTCTTCCGAATTTTATTTTTTGAAATAAAAATCCTTCTCACCACGTAACATTCCCTCTACACTCCTACATCAATCATTAAACCATCCATAAACACACCCACTTACTTCAAAACATTGCTAAAGAACCTTTCCTTCCACCACTAACGCCACTGCCGCCGTCACGAAAAAACGCAAAGGCAGTAACTCCAAGTTATGGGTTTCTGGCAAAGGTATTTATGATATAACATAGATGGGTGCATGAAGCAATTGTGGGAATACAGGAAGCAATTTCCACCTAAATATGGTCCAAGTTGAAGAGGGTCTCGGAGTCCAAATTATATTAAATATATAATAACTTTCACTTTTCTATTATCTTGAATTATTTCTATCAAAGAAATTCAACACCAATAAGATAAGATAAGAGACATGTGATATAAAAGATCATAATATCATTTTTAACTTATAATTTGATATTATATTTTTAATATAATAAATGTTTATATATTTTTTACTTGTATTTTTACTTATTTTTATTTAATATAAGACTTTTTACTTATACTCATATTTCTGTGGTCACTTTAGCTAGCATTGTTAATTCTCGCTCTAGACAGTTAGTGCAAGACTTTCAAGTTCCTGAAATATCAGTCAAAAACCATAGTCATTATTAATTACATGAGCAAGGATCAGTCAAAAACCATAGTCATTATTAATTACATGAGCAAGGTACTCTGATGGGAATGCTATTATTAGTTTAAAAAAAATGCAATTGAAATGGAGAATGAACGTGAATTTGTTAAAACGTCAAATTTGTAGGAATATGATGAAACTCTTTCTAAATATACATAATAAAATCATGATTTTGTTGAATAGTGTAGATAAAAAAAATGGTTATCTTAAAGAACATTTGAGTAATATAATGCTGATGAGGAAACTTTGGATTTTTATTTAATATTAAAAGACCTAAATCACTCAAGATTTGAAATTATACTGTAAAAATCTTAAAACTTTAAAACATGATAATTCTTATAATCTTGATAGTAAAATTTTGTTTGAAAAATTATAAGTTATTACAGAGGTTATTAAACAGTGTTACTCAAATTTTTATTAAAACTGATTCAAAAGAATTTTAATCATAAAAAATTTATTGATAATTTTGCAACAAAAATGGAAGAAGAACTATAATTAAAGGACACTATTTTTTTTTTTTTTTAATTTGTTCCAACCAACAACACCTTTCGAAAAACATCTCAAGTACTATCATGATCTACGACTACTCAGAAGAAGCCTTGCACTCATACATCCTCTCAAACACTGGACCATTGCTTCCCATGCTCCTTAAATTCTTATATTGGTCTGAAATAACCCTTTGTACTATGTCTATGGAAATCTTCTTAGTCTTATATGCTTGGAATCTAGTCAATATCACACCTTAACTATCTTTTTCCTTATTAATTAGAGCATTAAGCTTCATACTTGGTAAGTGTCTCAATTTGTTCGTGAACTTTTTAGCAAGCCATCTAGTTTTAGTTAGTGTATTGTTCCGATGATAATTATGGGTGTCCTTCTATAAGCTAATTATCAATGTGTTATGTGATGATTTGGTGTCTTTAAAATGTAAAGGTTCCTTGTCATGCATTTCACAAATTACCCTTTCATTGTGACTTTTGTCCAAGTAAAAAGGAATCGTTTTTCTCTAAAAATAAAAAACTTTCTCATGCATTGGTCAATTGGTATGAAGGTGGAACAATGAATAAAAAAAAAAACTACACAAAAACAAAACCAAATTGACAAAGTTTGCGCGATCATATCCCAAATAACTTCATATCTTTGTTACACTGTTCCTCATTTTATTATTTTTCCTTTAGTCAGTTTATGCAGGTCTATGAATCTCTCTAGCAGATATAGTTGGAACTCTACTCTCTAGCCCCTACTTCAAAATAATTATTTTTAAACTCTTAAAAAACAGAAAAATATGAATATTTGTTTACAAAAATGAAGCCACCTTGGGCAACAAAATCTTCTGTTTACCTCTATGCAAACTACCTTGTTAATTCTGATTTCCGGAAAACATGCAACATATTTAATACCCTACATATCAATAATCTGTGTGCTCCATATAATGCCATCTAATCCAATACACTTGTAGAGTAGCCATGTTATGTGATGCTCCTCAAAGGTATTCAATGCTTATATGCACAAATAATACAAATTATATATCACTTGGTCCAACCATGCATTTATTATATATATAAATATATATAAAGAAATTTTGTTTTTTTTATCTATCTCCTTCTAAAGAATCATTGAATAAGAGTTTCAAAAATTATAAAATGTGAAGCAACCCCTCAGTGAGCTCTTGATATGCATGGCTCATCTGTATAATATATGATATGGGTCAACAGGGTGAGACGTAGGTCATTGGTTGTCTTCGAAATTTTGTAAGAAAAAATATATGAAAAAAACATAAGGATAAGTATAGCCACAAACAAGACGACAGGTTCCGTGAAACCAGACAAGAAAAAGTCACGGAGAGCTATTCATGTTTCACGCTGTCTCTTTTAATCATTGTGTCCTCAAGACAAAGGTACCCTCATCTTTAAGAACTAAACAAATCGTTCTTATCATATGCACTTCTCGATTTGATTCTTCAGAAATTCGGCATAATAGCAATAATAATTAAAATATTATTTTTGAAAGTGACCCGGATTTCTATTCAAAAGGTATTAAATATAATAGAATTTCTTTAATTAATTGTAATGAAATATGACGAGACAATGGGAAATTAATTATAGGAGTGTAATTTTACCGGAATTGTAGTGTTACCTAAATATGATTTTAGTTGAATTAAGAAGAAATCGTGTAAAGGAAAAATTACATTTTTATCAGGATCAAAATTGTTAAAATCTTGAATGACTTTTTGATTAATGTTAAAGCATATTAGTTAAGTATATATGATTTTAGTTGAATTAAAAAAAAATCATGTAAAGGGAGAATTACATTTTTTATATCAAGATTAAAATGATTGAAGTTTTGAATGACTTTAATTAATGTTGAAAGAGATTAATTTTATTTAATTGAAATAGTGGGAGTTGTGGATAAATTCAATGTAAATTAAAATACACCAAAATCATGTAGACACCACTTCTATAATTGATTATATTAAATTGAACTAGTACTCTTGATCACCACTTGAATATATATATACAAAAAAATTTATTGCAATTCCACGTGTGCATGAAATTTTAAAACTATAAAACTATCTGGACCAACCAATGGTGTTCAACAATTCATCAACACTAATTAAAGTTATTGTCATTTTTATCTTGCTTAATCCTGATCTGATATTTTTGTCAAATTTTTCCTTCCAATTTTCAACCTTACATAATTGATAGTACAGCATTCAAATGCCTTAATAATGCAACGTACTCTATAAGTTCTAGTGTAACACTTTTCTAATACTCAAATCGCTGTGAAGATTCACGACTTCAATCTAATATATCCTATCAGATGTCTATGTTTTATGACTTGAGATCATTTTAATTTGCATTAAACTTGTATGCAACTTCTACAATTTCAATTAAATAAAATTAACTCTTCTCAACGTTGATCAAGTTGTTCAAGATTTTAACATTTTTTTTTAAGTTACCATTTTAAAAATTTCCAAATAAAACGAGAAATTTCCCGATAACAGTGCAATCTATTATTGCAATATGCAGAATTATTGATGAAGAGTATAGAAAGAAAGGGAAAGAAAGAAAGCAACAGGACGTGAGGGAGATGAGATGAGATTGCATGCCATTTTATCTTTTATAATGAACTTGGGAAGACTGAGACAAATGAACATTTCTGATTCCATGCCAAACAATATATGGATGTGGTTTTTATTTCGATGAGTATGTGAATGTATTATTCCAACTCATTCCCTGCTCCTCCTGCTACCTTATCCAAACTGTTTCAAAAATTAGAAGATAGATATCAGCATCAATAATATATATACATATAAAGATAGATATCAGTATCAATAATATATATACATATAAAAAGAGAAATATAGATAGATAGATAGATTATTTTGGTGTATATATATTTTATATATTCTATTTTACTCGCGCCATTATCATTATTATTATTTTTGCAATTTTATTTATATTTTTTAAATCACTCCTCCGATATTTATTATTTGACCATTATTATTAAATCTTATTTATTTTGACACTACTAATTTACAGTTTCGATATATTAATTAACCTATTAAATTATTTTATTTGGCTTAATTCTTTTTTGTTTAATTTAAAGTTCTCTTTTAATTATTTATGAAAATAATCATAAATTTTGTTTGCTTCAATTAATAATTAAATTACATTTTTAATTTACTATTTGATTGATTAGTTTTTTTAACAAATATTTACATAAACTGTTTTTAGATTAATTTATAATAATTATTTACTATTTACTTGAAAATTATTTCTTGGAATAATCGATAAAAAAAAGTTCTAACCAATACAAAGAAAATGTTTAACTCAAATAATTCAATTCATTTTTTAAAATTAAAAATTACTTAATTAGCTAGTACAAAATATGATCAAATTAGCATAATATACATATTTTTTACTATTTTGGGTTGAACGATTCGTTAAAAACACAAATTAGCCAATTAACAATACATATAATTATTTTTGCAAAAAAATAACGAATTAACGCAAATTATTTAAATAAATAATTCAATTTAAAATATCAGATAATCAATTATAATAGAGTATGTCAAAATTAACCTAATTTTATCAGTTTTACATTTTTATGGGAATTAAAAAAATGCTGATAACTTTCGTAAAGAGTTAAGCATAAAAGTAGACTAATTAAACACTATATTAAATCAATTAAAAAATAATTTAATTGATAGATTAAAATGAACTAATTGATAATAACAAAGTTTGATTAATTTTTTGGAATTAAATGACAAACGTATGATATATATTTTCATATTTTTTTCAACATAGACAATTTTTTGGCATTCAAATGTTATAGGTTGGATGATTGTTTTATCATTTCAAGTTTTTAATACATTATTTGGTATGCATATTTATTTATAGAAAATTTAATAATGAATATTATTTTATTGTAATTTTTTATTTATTTATCTACTAGTTATTATATATAAATAAAAATTTATAAGTAAATTTATTATTACTTACAAATTTTATCTATGAATTTAAATCTGTCAGTAATTATTTTAAAAAAATCATATGTAATTATATTAATCAATATTTGTAGATAATTATCCTCAAATAAAAATTTGTAAATAATAGTTTTGATTTTTTTAAAAATAATATTAATAATTATTCATATTATCAGTATTATTATTATTTAATGTTATTAATATTATTACTAACATTAATAATAATAATAATAATGTTATTATTATTATTATTATTATATTGAATATATTATAATATTATTAATAATATACTCATATTGTTATGTTTATTAATGTTAATAATAATATTATTATTAATATTATTATTAGTAATATTATATTATTATTCATATATTCAATATTATTCTTAATATTATTATTATTATTATTATCAATATTATTAATATTATTTTTATTATCATAATCATAATAATATAATAATAATCATAATAAGGATAAAAATATTTAAAATATAATTACAAAATTCATCTAGTAATAATTGTAAGATCCATACGTTTATTTAAAGATTTAAGTTCTAATCTCTCTTACAACATGAAGAATAATAATATTATTTTAAATTTATTCACTTAAGTGACATTTGTTAGTTTCAATGACTTCTGGTTCGCTTAAGCAATTTTTAATATATTATTTTCTTAATAATGTTCGGGTAAAAAAAATAAAATTTTGATGTCATCATAATATATAGTAAAATAACACTTCGTCGTAAAATTTCTCACAAGAAAAATTGTGACAAATTTGAAGTGTTTTCGACAAATCCACTATATCACAAGATATTATTTTTTTTAATGATAGAAAAAAAAAACATTTAAAGATATATTCATTTAGGAATGACGTTTGACTAACTATTTTTACTAAAGTTTCCTATATTTGTTAAAAATGGCTATAAAGTTAGAATTACCCTATTTGATTTTCTAATGTTAAGAAAATTTAATTTTCATAGTAAATAAATTGTAATTATTGCTTGGAAAAATAATTTAAAATTTACCATTTCATAAACTAGATAAAAATCATAATAACTTTAATCTTACTTTATTAGTTTTAAATCAATCTTACGATGCATTGACTTTTTCACTTGTTCAATCACTACACTCCTAAGAGTACATTCAATTAATTCACAATTAACTTATAATTAAGATAATGTAATACACAAAATTGACTTATATGCGTTAACACACTATTATTCAGAACACATTTTTTGTATTATAATGGAAGAAAAAATAAACTTTTTTCCTTTTCTATATATGAAGAAAGAAAATTAAATATACTGTATGTAAAGATATGTTCACAACCCATATTTATTTTAAAAAATATACAAAGTATAACAACATGAATTGTTTTTTTTTTGTAGTGAAATCAATATATTTCCTGACTAAAAAATAATCCTTAAAAATATTGTCTGATTATGAACACTAGCATAAGTAATTTCATTTTGTGCACAAAAGGATATATATATATATATATATATATATAATTATTAAAAATCACTAACAGTTATTATGACTAAGAAAAAATCATGATAATTAAATATTGATTTTAAACTTGTAACAGATATAAATTATTTGTGAATTCTATCGTATTTTTAATTTAGTTTTTTTTATCAACAATAATAAATAAGTTGAGAGAAGAAACATAATGTTTTTTTTACGAATTTACTTAGGCATATATAACTTTCTCAGTTTAAATCTTTAACAAAAAAAAATATATACATTAGCACAGATATCTTGAATTTAGTATTAGCTTAATTTATTTCTTAAACAGTAATCACTTATTTTAACTCACTTTTTGGAAGTAAAATAAGCAATAAGTTTTCTCTAAAGTTATTATCTTCTAAACATAAGCAAATCACTTATGTTCTCTACTTGAAGTTTGTTTTTACATCAAATTGACTTTTTTTTGCAGTTTAAACACATTTACAATTGGATAAAGATAAAGAACTAATCCAACCCTGATTCACTTTTAAACTTGAGCAATTTTATAATCATTATTTTATATTATCTTTTATACATTTTTATCAAAACTAATTATTATGTTATATACTTTTAGCATACCTTTTATTTTGAGATCTTATACTTTGGTCCATCTTATATGCAGATAAAATACAAGATCTCATCTAATTTTTTATCTAATAATTTCTAACTTTAAGATCTCAAGCATTTTTTTTTTGTTTTACAATTTAATTTTTAATGGTAGAAGGTATAAAAATCATTTTCTTTGAATATTGAGAGTTCTTCTATAAGAACTCTCTCTATATATATATTAAAAATATTGAATGTTACTTTAGCTAAATATCTTATAAAAGAGATTTTATAACTAAATTTTCAACTAAAGATGTTGCACTAATTGTGATCTAAAATTTACTCTTAAATAATATGTATATATATAATTATTTTTCTCACGTATTAATTATTGATATTTTTAAATTATTGTTTTTAATAAATTTTATTATTTTCAATTATATAGAAATTCTGATATTTTCCTCCTTAGATGTAATTAGCGATTTTTATTCATTCATTTAAATTGGTTATGCCTAGATTAATAAAAATTTAAATATTTTTATTCTAATTTATATTTTTAACAGGCATAAAGTCATTAACGTAATTATGGCATTCTTTAAACAAAAAAATTATTAATAATGCCAAAGAGTCTTATAAGGATTCAATCATCTACAAGTTTCATCCAACAAATAACATCCTTAATATACACATAAAACTATAAAATATATTATTTAAATACATATTTGAAGCTACAAAAGATAATAATATTATTATTATTATTCTTTTACTATTTTAAAATATTAAATATAAAACTTTTACTTTGATCCTTGGTGGCTATCAGAACCAAGGATGTTATATGTACAGTCTTTCTAGTTGACAAATAAAAACATGAAAGAGCAAGCAAAGTTAAAACATCAATGTTATATGACTTGTAAAAAAGTTTACTGAAAAAATGTCAAAAACAGTTCATTGTAATGATGGTTGTCAACAAATTTCTACCTGCTTAATAATGACTTAAGAATTTCAATATTCAATACCATAGTTCTAGTGGTAAGAGAATTGAATTAGTCTTTCTCCCTTAAAGATAATCTAAGCATCCAAACTTTAGTTTTTAAGCAAAACCATATTTAGTTTTTGTCAAGTTAAATCTCATTCATTATAACTTATTTCTCATTTCTAACACCCAACACCCAATTACAATATTTTGACACTAATTATCTTTATTTACCTAGTTGTCTTCATCTTCCAATTCCAAAACATTTATATTCTCATTTAAACACTTATATTTGATGACTACATTCAATTATGTAAATTTTCATACACCATTCTTTTACTTTAGGATTTTATTTCAGCAATATTTTTGGTTAACTCTCATTGCTTAGAGGATACTTTTGCTAAAATAATAATAATAATCCCATAAATACCCAAGAAAATTTCGTATAATTTCCTGAAACTCAAACCAAAAACCCATAACTTCATAGCTAGTTTAGATTAAAAAAAACAACTCCAATTTCTTAACTCATCAAAATTTTGGGATGTAAAAAGTTGAAAATGCTAAGAAATAAAAAAAAGCTTGAAATTATTAAAAAAAAAAAAACTTACTCAAATAAAGGTTTTAACAAAAAAAATATAGAACTGAACTTTATTACATGCAATTCTGCAACTGAAAAAATATGAACAGTTATCTCATAAACTTAGAAAAAATATAAAAAAAAAATATTTTTAAAAAATAAATGTTTATAAAAAAAAATGAAGTATCTTACTTTTATTTATAATCTATTAAAATAACGCATCCATTCTTCATTTAATTTAAATGGAATTATATTTTCAAAAGCCTATGGAAACAGGGTCTTATTTCACAACATGCCAAAATCACTATATATTATGATCAAGAGACAAAAACATTCATGAGATTGTTACTGTTTTGTTTTTTTTTTTTTTTTTAACACCTCCAGGACTGTTAAAGACTGTAGGAAATATATTTTAAACATCAACTTAGCATATTATTAGTAAATTTTGAACTTATGAATAACGGATAAACATTGAACTCAGTTTCCCTACTCACTAACAACTAGCAAAATAAGGCTAATTAGTACAGTATATTTCTGAATAATATATATATATATATACTAATAAAAATCCTGACTGAAAATTGTCTTAGCTAGACTTTGTATCTAGACACGTTGAAGATTTATGAATTCGAAAAAGGAAAAAGACAGATTCTCAAGCGTGTGTCACGCAGATAAGCGAATGAGTGGTTCAAGGAGTTTTGGTTTCAGTGTCTCAAGCGTGTGTCACGCAGATAAGCGAATGAGTGGTTCAAGGAGTTTTGGTTTCAGTGAAATGATGGAAACAACTGTATCCTTTGATTTTCAACTTGTGTAGATCTAGTGACCCTTTAAGAAAAAAATATATTTTTTTTCACAAACAGATATTAAGAAGGGATTGAAAAAAAGTAATAATTGAAAAAAATAGAAAGAGATATAAGTCATACACACAGGAGTAGGATTTTTTAACATATATAATTTCAAAAATAATTTTGACCTTTTATACATATTTTCATTTACTTGTTGCACTTTTAGTTGCCTGTCTCCGTTAATTACACACAATATTTTTTTAAATAAACTAATTATTAAAAAAATTGTCCAAATAAACATATTCGCCCTTTAACTTTCAAAGTAAACGTGTTTAACGTTGAAAATTTTGCTTCTAGAAAACAACTGAATTCTTAACTTCAAACAGTTTTCATTCCATTTTTTTTAATTTTTAAAAAGAATTGTAAAAATCAAGAGTTCCGTTATTTAGGAACTGAATTCCAACATGTTTTCTAGTATGAAGAAGAGTTCAATTCCAACCTAACTTTTTTACTTTTTAAAAAAAATTAGAAAAAAAATGTAATATTAGTGTTTACTGTTCAAAAATTCAATCTTTTAAGAAAAAAAAATCACAACACATATATTACAAATTTGTTTCTCTCTTTTTTTTTCTAGAGATTGTGACAGCATTAATCTTTGTTGGGGAAAGCATACATTATTATTGTGTCACGGACCTGAAAGATATTGCTTGCTGGTACCCACTAATAGGTGTGAGGACCACGTACAGCAGAGTCATATGTACGTGTAATCCATCACGTCACAATTATACCACCAAGGTAACTGGGGTTATGCTTTTTGTTCTACCTTTCTTGTTTCTTGTAGTTCTCTTTGTTCATTGCATTTGCAGTGTTTCGCAGTGTACGGTTTATAATGGAGCTTTGAGGGTATATGTATCTGCATTGAGGTATACGAATGTCTATAATTTCTCACGTGAAAAAGTAATGAGTGGTATAATTAAGAGAACTAAGGTAACACCCATAATTGCCAACAAAAAGATTTGTGAGATTTCAATGTCTTTGTACGCTTAAATGATGAGTCCAGTAATAAAACTTTAGAGAAGCAAATCCGTGATTGAATTGCACCGAAAAATCTGCCGAATATGCTTTTGAGACCGTAATTACAATGACAACATTTTCCTTCTCTTACATGTCAGCATCTTGTCCCTTCCTAAAATGTAAGACTGGTCTCTATAATGGATTCTATAATGGATGGTGGTTAGAAAAAATCCATAATCCATAATCCATTGAGATGGGTTAATAGCAAGTAAAACATGGTTGACAAAGTGCATCAAATTTAAGAGAGAGGCACAACCATACCGATTAATGTCCACATAGAAGAATGGTCAATATCCAATATAATTAGGTAACGTATTCAAACTTTATTTTTGGGGTTGATCTCGTAGTCAAACATTATATTTAGGCTGGAGCAATTGTTTTGGCTTTGGAAGTTTGTGTCTTGTCACGTCCATATGTTGTAGCATTTGGCGACAGGAAGTTTTCCCTTGTGGAAACTTGGGGGGATTATGGATTAAATGTTGTTTTAATAAGATTATTGTCGATCAAATTTTATCTATTCTTCGGTCTCTTATCTGGTCCTGAATATATATCCTGGGAAAATAATTTGAACTCGTCAAAGGTTATGCGAAGTTTATAGAGTTTCTGCTGGTGTAAATATTATTCGGTCAGAGAGTAGCTGGATTGCACACCCAAAATCTTTGAATTGCAAAGCATTGTCAATGTGAAAAATCATTTTTTCCACTAATACCTAATCATTTATGTCACGTAGTGTGAGGTTACTTTGGTCAAAAAAATGAAGGCCACTGTTCTAATTTAACTTCTGTTATGCATTGCCTTGGCTTAAGAAAGCATCAGAGTCGTGTTTGGGATAAAAGGATAAATATTGCTTAAACAACTCAAGCATTCCGTAGTTGAAAAGGTCCTTGATCTTAACCAAAGTGACCAAGGAATGGTAATATGTGATTGAATCTGTGTAAAACAGTAACAGCACTAAATTTTCTTTGATTGTCTTCCTTGACTATATACAGGAGTTAATTTTAGAAAAAAGTTTAATGTCACTTTCGAAATTTTTTCAAACAAATTAATTCATCTGCTTTTCATTTTTCATTTTTCATTTTTTAACATATCAGTAACACCGTTTTGCTGTGGCTGGAACCAACAGGATATATATGTAACCAAGATTGTCAAAGTTAAGATCATTTGTTTTAGTTGCTCCTTCCTGCCGACTTTGGCAATGGAGAGATAATTGGACCGAAGTTCTGTCATTTACACCTCTATTCAATGAACGTGCTTCTTATCAACTTTGTGAAGCTTATCAATTCAATGTTTTTAATGGTGATAGCGACTGCGAAAGCGATAGCATTGCCTTTTTCCTACTATGCACGCATGCTTTACAGTACTGTCATGTTTTGGGTCAGTTTAGAAGTGTACGATTTGGTTTTAGATAAAGGAGAAAAGAATAATTAAATTTTGTATGCTACCTTACTCTTAAAGTCTTGACTACGATAACAAGACAAATAAAAAGAAAAGAGAGAATATATAGCATGATTCACGTTCACAACAAAGTGCAAGAATTTCCCTCAACAAAGTGCAGAAAGATAGAATAATAAATACTAAGATTAGTTTACGACACCAGCTACTCCAAAAATTAACAAACATTTTCACTTGTTGAAATTGATGCGGTAAAGTTGTGTATCCTCTTGATAAAGATCTGATATCAAATATCTTTGTTCATTGAACTTGACACTTTAGAGTTGTGTACCTTCCGAGTTGAAATTGGGTATTCTTTTAGGAAGGAACAGGCATCAAACTTCTTCACTCTTTAAACTCGATACTCCAAGAATATGTATCCTTTATATTTGTATCGAATTTTGGTCGATCAGGCTATAATCTTTTAGTGGAATAATTAGATGTGCTTCTTTCTACTAGTCCTTTTCTAGATTAATCTTTACACATATTTTATTCTTTATCGTTACCTGAATGACCTGTATAACTTGTATTAGATTTCGTTTGTAATTATTATTATTTATTTTATGTATTATTAATTATATCTTTTAAATATTATTATTCATATTAAAATAATTGAGATGTCATAGTAATATTATTACGATTTACTAATGTAGTAAATTTAGATGTCATATCCTAATTTAATAAATTTAGACTTATGTAAGTTGGTTTAACTTTAAAATAATGTGTATGATTTAATGGGTGATTATCTTAATAGACAGTTTTAAGTTAGAGACAATTTTAACGCGTATTGTATGGCTTCAATGTGGATTATCAAGTTTTTAGTCACATTAATCATTTGATCATTATTATAGTGCTCATGTTTTGGTCGTCATTGTGGCTCTAATGCTTTAATCATTTTACCGTCATTATAATACTCATGTTTTGGTTATTATTATGGCTCTAATCGTTTGAGTATCACTATTGTGCTCATGTTTTTGTGGTCACTACAGTGTTAATAATTTTATTGTGAGTACATGCTCATATATTTTGACTGTCACTACATGACTAGTCATTTGATTGTCACTACGATGCTCATATTTTAGTTGTCACTATGACTTCATCACATAATTGTGATTTATCTTCCTATCCTAAAAGTTTATTAGTATCATAGAAACTTTGATTAAATTGGTAAGTGCAACATACCTTTGTTATAGGTGCACATTTCCCTTCACACACCCCAGCCTAGAGTCAATTAGGCAAGTTTTGTCAATCTAGACGTATTGATATACAAAGTTATGCATAGTTTCAGATTATACGGACACATATCAGTTAAATGGGCTAACACATAGTCGGGTATTGTTCAACTGGGACATAGTTGGGATTTGTTCAACCAAAACATGGTCGGAATTTGTTCAATCAAAAGATAGTTGGGATTTGTTCAACGAGAACATAGCGAATCACCTAATCATATCAGGTATAACTTAACTTGAAACAACGTAGAAGGATTAAGAAAGTCATGAAACAACAATAATATATGAATAAGATCCAACAAATTTAAGATCACCAAAATAATATTTGGTAGTAAAAAGTCATAAGAAATCAAATATTTATCTTGTAGAGATAAAAAAAGTTTTATCCCAACACCAAATGTCCGGATCAAGTGCCATAATTAGTGATCTTTTAGCCAGAACATTAATTATCCTTCTTCTTTCCCCCCTTTTTAAACTAATCATCTTTAGTTCTCATCTTCTAATCTTTATTCGTTTTAGTCATTAATAATTATTTATGTATTCTTAATATCATTATTCATATTAAAATGATTTAGTAACATTATTAAGATTCACCCATTAAATAGAATTAAATATTATATCATACTTTACTAAATCTTTAGTAAATTCAAACTTAACTAATATTAGTCTGATTCTAAAAGTAATATATTTAATTTAACGGTGATAGTCCAAATTTCAAAACAGACTAATTACAAATCCGTAAAAGAAAAAAAACACAAGAATCTTCGGTATATTATAAGATTGCGAGATAGAGAGCTCCATTATTTTTCCCAAAACCCAAATCTGGGATTAAGATATGCACGTTGTATAAACACCTTTGGTAGAGAAGAAAAAACAGCAGAATACTCATTCAAATGTTCTGATGCGCTTTGCTTGTCAAAATATTCGTTTATCCGTTGCTTTTTGAATGTTAACATAAAAGCAATCTAAATTGACTAAATTATGGATTTGGTTCCTCAAAAATCATAGAAACTCAACCCCTTATTGGAACTTTGCGTAATTATTATACTCAATTTGTTCCTGGATGCTAAGAAGTGTTCTTAAAAAATCATATATTAAACAGAACTTTAGTAGGTGTAGAAAAAAAAAATTGAACCTGACTTTATAAAAGAAATAAAAAATAACTTTGCATAGGGAAAATAAATCAATAGCTAGGTAATAGACTGGGATAATTTTTTTATTAAAATTAAAGATATAGGATGCTGAAAACAAGGAATCACAACGTAACTGTCATAGTGAAAACATTAAAAAAAAATCAACCCTTAACCTACCCCTTGAATTCAGAATTATCCCGTTCACACAGACACAAAGAATCAAACAAAACCCTCAAATCCAAACCTAGTCAAATAAAAAAGTTGGAACATCAATTCATATATCTTATCTTTTGCCATGCCATGACCGTAACTCACCTTTCCACCCTATGACCTAAATTCTTAACAAATCTTCGGAACCGCCATTCATTTATGAATTATCGCCACCTAATTATGCTTAATAAATAATAATAATAATAATAATAATCCTAAAATAAGATAATATCCATAAAAAATGGAAAGACTTAATTAAATTTGAAGTCTCTAATGAATTTAAGTATTTATAATTGAGTCTAAGCCTATATTTATATGCAAAATAAAAGATAATATTATTAAATTTTCAATATCTTGTAAATTGGTGTACTTTTATTTGTGTCTTTAGTAAAAAAAAAATTATTCTATTAAATATTTAAAATTTTATATTTTTTAATTTGATTTTGTCATTTTAATAAATATAGAAATTTTAGATACTTAGTAGAATAAATAGAAACTCTTAAAAATACAAGAACTTGAAACTTATTTTAAGACAAACATGCTCATGTTTCCCATTCTATCCTTCGGTTTTTCGTACTATTGAGAGGAAATGGGTTAATTGGATTATTTATTTATTTTTTTAGCTAATATAAGACATTGTTATACCTTCCCTTAAATTTAAATGTTTTTAGTTGGTAGAATTTGAGATAATCCAATTTAGGTTTTTAATTTTTTTTAAAATAATTCTTTAAATTATAAAATATATAATTTTTTAAGTCCTCAAAGTGAAAATTATTATGGTTTTGGTACTAAACTGTATTATTTGGACACGGTATTTATAATGTAATCACCCTTTATTTTTATATTTGTTAAAGATTTTTAGATTAGAGGACTTTTTAAAGTGATTTTAACAATAAGGACTCAATATGAAAGTCAATAAACTGTATAAGGACTTAAAAATTAATTTAAACATATAAATATAAAAGGATTTTAGTTATGAATTATTTAAAAAATCATTTATATGCATTTTTAAGTAACATGGTAAAATTAATTTTATATTTAGATATTCTAACTGAAAAAATAATTTAAGATGCTGGATAAAAAGCTTATTTATTGTCAAACCACAAGCTATAACTAATATTACTATTCTTTGAAATATATTATATACACGAATTATTTAAAGGATCTTGATCAGACAGTTGTTTGCTATTCTAAATTTTAGTAAATAAAATTTAATTCTATACAGTCGAAAATAATTCAGAAAAAAACAAGAACGGTCGACACTTTAGTTAAGTGTCACCTTTCAACTCATTTAATACTCAATAATAATCATATTATTTACACACTTTTTAGTAACACTTTACAACTGATCATTCTCTCTATCTCTTTCAATCATATTATTCATTTTATCTCAACCCTATTTTCTTCTTATGTCATCTATTTTAGTTATAAAATATAGTACGCAAATAAAATTTCTCTAATAATTAATTAGAAGCGAAAGTTGACCAAGTTTATCTTCAAGCTCCACTTTTCAGCAGATCGAGGAAGCTGTACTTGCCTGCCCATATGTTTGAAAAATAGATAAATTGATTTTGAATAGAGTTAACTATGATATATCTATTTGATATAAATTTAAATAAATCAATTAATATAAATCATGAAATTGTTCCAAAATATATTTTTTCAAAAGAATAAGATGATGACCATAATCGCCATTTTGAAGAATTAGGGCTTGCTTGATTTCCTGTGCATTTTTTAAAGGTATTCTCCAAATTCATACAAGGTAAGTGTTGTGAATAGTGTTTTAAAATTAAAAGAAAAAAAAAAGAACACAGAATCAAACTGAACTGCTACACATTTTCACATCTCTTTTCATTGTGTGTGTGTGTTATAATTTAAGCGAGTGAATTACATGGGTGGAGATGAGACATGAATTTAGTATCTATTTTTTTTTTTCTTTTGCTCTTTTTGAAAATAAAGTAACTTTTTTAAAAGTTGAAATGACAAACACCCTAAGATTGTTTGAAAATGGGAATGAAAACAGCCTTGATCTCTAACTGTTGGGATAAGAACGAAGGATTAAAGAAAAATGAGAGTTTGAACAAACATAGCTAGAGGGCAAAAATAGGGTGTAATAAGTTGCAAAATGGTGGAGTGAAGTTTTCTCCTAACTAAGTAAAAACTTCTCACAGTCCCTGCGCAGCCTGGTAGCCATCACTTTCTGATACCAACACACCCTACAACCCCATGCCCGCATGGTTCGCCCCTAAGGAATACACTGAGGAAACTTTTGCTGACGTGGCGACATATGTGGACCCACATGTCGGCCACCATGTTCCATCCCTGGCCCACATGTTTCCCCGATAAGCTACACTATCTGAAACACACACAATGCTTTGTCTCGCGGATCCCCATTAAATCCTACAACGTCATTCCAAACGCTGTTTGCTCCCGCCAACCATGACGTTCACTGTGACACATGCGTCATACTTCTAATTCATTTTCCCCTTCTTGCACCACTCTATAAATACCACTCAAATTTCTCAACTTTTCTCCATCCATATCCACTCTCTTTCTTCTCTTAACTTCTCAGATACAACCAAAGAGCCAGAGCTAGAGTTGCTGTAACTCACAAACACGTTCCTCTACCCATTTAGCTTTCTTTTTCTGTGTTGCGATAACCCATCATGGCCATTGCTGCTGAATTATCCCCATCCCCTCTTCTACTTCCTCCTGCTTCTGCGGACAAGAACGCAAAGGCTTTGCGCTTCATTGAGGAAATGACCCGAAACACTGACGCTGTCCAAGGGAGAGTGCTTGCTGAGATTCTGAGCCAAAACGCTCAGACCGAGTACCTCAAACGGTTTCAGCTCAATGAAGCCACGGACCGTCACACTTTCAAGTCCAAGGTTCCTGTCGTTTCGTACGAGGATCTGAAGCATGATATCCAACGCATTGCGAACGGTGACCGCTCCCCTATCTTATGCGCTCACCCAATCTCTGAGTTTCTCACTAGGTACGTACAATGTATTAATTAATCCACAAACTTTAATCGGAGTAAGATAGATATTTGTATTAAAAATTTTACCTTATAAATCTGCGTTAACCTTTAACACATACAATTTTTAAGGCAATATTTAGAATTTTTTTTTCATGTATACATAAATTGTGCTTGATATGAAGTGAATTAACAATAACCTTGGGCGAACTGCAGTTCTGGAACATCTGCCGGGGAGAGAAAATTGATGCCAACGATTCGTGAAGAGATGGACCGTCGTCAGTTACTCTACAGCCTTCTCATGCCAGTGATGAACCAGTATATTTCCGTTCCTTACACATGTAATTATACTTTGTGTTTTATGTCACGAGCTTATTCATGTTTACATTACGCAGATATGTGCCAGGGTTGGAGAAGGGTAAGGCTCTCCTGTTTCTGTTCATCAAATCGGAGACGAAGACGCCGAGTGGGCTAGTGGCACGTCCAGTGCTGACTAGCTACTACAAGAGCGAGCAATTCAAAAACAGACCCCACGACCCATACAACTTGTATACAAGCCCCGATGAAGCAATCCTCTGCCCCGATTCCTTCCAGAGCATGTACACGCAAATGCTGTGCGGCCTCATCATGCGCCATGAGGTTCTCAGAGTCGGCGCCGTTTTCGCCTCTGGCCTTCTTCGAGCCATCCGCTTCCTCCAGCTCAACTGGGCCCAATTGGCCCACGACATCTCCACCGGAACCCTAAACCCCAAAATCACCGATCCTGCCATCACGGAACGCATGGCTCAAACCCTGAAACCCAACCCTGAACTTGCCAACTTCATTACCAAAGAATGTTCAGGACAAAACTGGGAACACATAATCACCAGAATCTGGCCAAACACCAAGTATCTGGACGTGATTGTGACAGGTGCCATGGCGCAGTACATTCCAACTCTTGATTATTACAGCGGAGGCCTACCTCTCGCTTGCACCATGTACGCCTCCTCGGAGTGCTACTTTGGGCTTAACCTAAACCCAATTTGCAACCCCTCTGATGTATCATATACCATCATGCCAAACATGGGCTACTTCGAGTTCTTGCCTCACGACGACGACTCCTCTTCAACTTCATCTTCCACCTTGTCACGTGATTCGCCACCGCCTTTAGTCGACCTTGCCGACGTTGAACTCGGCAAATTCTACGAACTCGTTCTCACCGGATACTCCGGCCTATGCCGTTACCGTGTGGGAGACATCCTCCAAGTCACGGGGTTCCACAACACCGCGCCGCAGTTCCGCTTCGTGAGGAGGAAGAACGTGCTTCTGAGCATTGATTCCGACAAAACGGACGAGGCGGAGCTGCAGAACGCCGTGGAGAACGCCTCCGTGCTGTTGAAGGAGTTCAACACGAGCGTGGTGGAGTACACGAGCTTCGCGGACACGAAGTCGATCCCGGGGCACTACGTGATTTACTGGGAGCTGTTGATGAAGGACTCGCGTCACGCTTCCTCGCGCGACGTGCTGGAGAAGTGTTGTTTGACCATGGAGGAGTCGCTGAACGCCGTTTACCGACAAGGGAGGGTCTCCGACCATTCTATTGGGCCGTTGGAGATTCGTGTGGTGAAGAACGGAACCTTCGAAGAGCTCATGGACTACGCCATCTCACGAGGCGCTTCGATTAACCAGTACAAGGTGCCACGCTGTGTCACCTTCACTCCCATAACGGAGTTGCTGGACTCGAGGGTTGAGTCCGTTTACTTTAGCCCCGCAGAACCTCACTGGACCCCGGAACGTCGTCGTTGACGGATTGCCACGTACGTACATGCAATGGTGCCCGATATTATTGTCAATAAAAATGTTGGAATAAAAGTGAGGGAAAAAGAGAGTGAAAGGAATGGGTGGTGGTTGATCGGTGGAACCCTTGAAACTGTCTGGATCTGTTGATTTCATGTTACGTGGTTTTCATGAAATAAAAAAAGTTTATGTCTTTTGCTTTAGATTTCTGTGTGTCACGATAAGCTTTAATGGCAGCATGATGGATCTGTCCGAAACATCTTTGTCTTTTCGTGTAGGGAATCCATCTTCTGCACACTTTTAATTACTCCACATTAAAATCCATCTTTTTCTTCAACAAAATGAACGCTTTTCATACATTTTAATGCCCTTTTTTTTTTCTTCACGTGCATGTATTGTAACTTTCATGGGCAAAAAGTCAGATACACGCTTGTCTTTTGTCTCTTCTTTTGCGTGTGGAATTGTCTGTATACAGATATACCGTATAATAACATTAAGGGAATTTGAATTTTGATTAAAAAAAATAAGGAACTTGAATTTAATCAATTTTCATGTCCAACGCTTCAAAAATCAGGATTGTTTGGCTAAGTAAGGAGGTTAAACAGGTTCACAAGCATTTGCATCGTTTCCGTTTAGCATTCATCTCTCACTGCTTGAAAGGTTTAGAAAGCGACCTTACTAAGATTATGTTTTCTAGATTTTAGACATTTTAAAATTATGTATTTTCTCTCTTTCTTTGTAACTTTTCTACCTTGAAAATAACAAACACTAAGTAACACACTTACAGTCATGCACAAAGTGAATGAGAGAGGAAAAAAAAAATGTATTAACTTGTAACTACTTCATACACTGTTCATATATGTATTATCATTTCAATACTCTCTTTTAGTTCAGTATTTTTGAACATCCAAGCTTGGTCAAAATGTTTGCAATTTGACTCTCAAATTTACAAAACTTTTGGTTGCGTAGGAAGTGAAATTGAGTCTCAATGTATTTACATGTGCTATTGAACTTTTAGCCAGATTTTTTGTGAACTTGTTATCTACGTTAAAAATATATTTTCCTCAGTGTTATCTTCAAATCTTCAAACAAAGTCCTTACAATTTGGCAAGCATCCATAATAATAGCTATATAATCAGTCTCATATGAAGACAAAGCCACAAAAGATTGTTTTCTTAATCAATAGTAAATTGGAGCACTCCAAGCATGAGTGCAGAACTTGTGGCGTTTTCCTTTTATCTCCACATCAATAACCATCTTGTGATTAGAACTACTAAATTTGTTAAGAAACATTAAAATCCATGCCAGTTGTTCCCTTAACATATCTTAACAACCTCTTTAACTATAAACAAATGAGATTATCCAAGCTGCATTAAGAAGCCACCAGGTCATTAAGAAGCCACCAGGTCTTTTGTTCTAGACTTGTTGAGGTTGCTTCTAGACATATAGAGTTGATGAACATATTTTTACTCACACTTAGAAGCTTTAATTGTTATATTTTTAGATTGAAATCAATAATAAATTCATTGTTGTAATTGAAATTCATCTAATTAAATTTATTTGGACTTTAACAATTATTTCTACTAACCTTGCATTTCTACGAATATAATGGACAATTTAACATGTATATACATTAGATGATCTAACTAGATAGTTTAATGATTAGATGGAGTACATTAAATCTTCTAGTCTAGTTGGTTTGTTTTCACTGTTCATCATCTTTTTCTTCTTAGTGTTTTTCTTTTGTTACTTGCGTTGGTTTTATGATTTTCATTGTTAGAAATTCAATATGATATCTAAGAAGGTTGATCCCTCTCTGTTTCTCTTCCTTTCTCCTTCCTTTTTCATCTTTTGTCTTTTTTGTTATATTCTTTTTTCATTTTTTTATTCTGGTTTCGTTTTTCTTTGTCAAGATCATGGTTTTTTGTTTTCCTTTATCTAGTTCTAGTTTGATTTTTTCTTTGGCAAGATCATCGTCTTTATTTTTTCATTTCTCTTTGATTTCGTTTTTGTTTAGTAAAATCATGGTCTTTATTTTTTGTTTTTTGTTTGGGTTTGATTTTTCTTTGAAAAGATCCTAGTCTTTATTTTCGTTTCTCTAGTTCTGATTTTGTTTTTCTTTAACAAAATCATGTATCTGTTTTTCTTTTTTATATTAAACAAATATTATAAATAATGAGCGCAATACACTATTATAATGTGTGATTTAAAGTGGAGTCGTGTCAATATAATATAACTTATTTTTTAAAAATGAAAGTTTTAACTAATCTTAATCAAAATTATTTTAATCTCAGATGATTTTACCATTTTACTAAAATTTGTCAAGTCGATATAATCTACTTCAGTTAAACTAAAGTCATGTCAAATTCATACATCTTCTCACTATAAAGTCATATGTCATATTAAGTTCACGCAACTTATCTATTTTAGTAATAAAAACAACTATCCATTCCGATAAAATATTATGCTCAAGGGCACCACTTTGAAAAAAAACCTACACTTATATATACAAAATGATGGAGTGTAAAAAAATAATAAAAAGGGAAAAATTGTATCATTTGATATTAAAAGAAAATATCAAACATATTTTACATATGACTACCATTTGTAACTAATAACATATTATTTATGAACGTTCATAATTACTATTTCAGCCTCTTAAAAAGGATATTAGAGGTATAATATCTCTTATGAATTATTTGGCGAAAACAAAGTACTCTCACACTGTGTACCTTTTACTCGGAAAAGAAAAAGATTAGGCCCACTCACCTTTTCTTTGTTATTTTTTTATTCTAAAAATGAAAAAGGTGCAAAAGGGATTTTATAATGTATAACATTTTTTAAAGTTAAGAAATGACGTTGAAAGCTCATAAGATATGGAAACCGTTCATGTTTTGTGTCTCTGGAATGGGAAGAAGTGAACTTTTGTCCTTATCAACTATGCAAGTTTTCAAAGTATTTATGATTCTGCTCAATTGTTAAGTCATAATTTATCCATAACAATTAACATAATTGATATTACTACATTGAAATTAATCAAAATTATAAACACAGTAATATCCAACTGTTTCTTTACTCTATTATTTCTTTTACTACATATCCATTTTTTTTTTTTTAAGAACGTCCCAAGACAAGTACTTCTTACCAATGAGAATGCATTGATCAGATAAGAAAATTGATTATGTTGACATTTGACTTTAACCAACAAGTATTTAATTTAAAATTAAGTTTGGTGGGCTTCCTAACTAATACTAATATCTTTGACTTCTACTTAAGAGATTGTAATAATCAGCTGAAATACAAGTGTGCTTTAAGCAAATATTTTTATATATTAATTTATATTTCATTTTTAGTTATAAAAGAAACATCTGATTTTCTTGTTTCAAAATCATATAGAAAGAAACATAAGATATAGTTGCAGTCTTTAACCCCGTATCTCGAAATTCTACTCAATAATGAAAGCATACATATAATTTATTTGTGAAAAAAATATAAATAAAATAAAATGTATAAAATATGGATTTTTTTAATTTTATTTACAGTATTCAATTATGGGTGGCTCAAGGCCTAAGCAGGTAAAGCAACCGTTTTAGGTCTCAAGGCCTCAAAGGTCTCAAAAAACTTTAATACCCTTTACGTCTCAAGGCTTCAAAAAATTTTAATATTAATATATTATAAAATAAAAAATATTTAATTTTAAAATTTTATACTAACAAATATTTAATTAAAAATTTAAATATTTTAATTGACTTTAAGTTTACATTGCTTCTATAAATATTATTTAATGACTTTAAATTTATATTGATACTATAAATACTATTTAATGGATACTTTCTTATAATAAATTAATAATATTTTAAAAAAATTGAACAGTCAAGGAATCTTAGGTATCAAAACTTTCTAATTTATCTCTTCCTTATATTCCAACAGATTAATATCATCTCTTTATATGCCTGGATTCTTCTACTTCTCTCCTTCTTTCTTCACTTATCTTATTTCTTCCTGTCTTTTTGTTCCTTTCATATCCAATTTTAAATTTCTTTCTTTTCATATTTCATCATTCTATATTGTGCATATGTGTCTTTACTTAGAGACTTTGAGCAGTAGATTGATTGAAGAGTTTGTGTTCACTTTTACTAAAATAATATGAGATTGATCAATTGATCCCAATTTTTTTTTATTTTTTATTACTGTTTAATTAATCTTAAAATAATTTGTGCAGATTTAAAAAAGAGAATTTAGAAGTTACAAATTATATTTAAATACATACCAAAGGACATGATCAAAAGATTATATCATAATAGGAGACTTAAGGATCAAGTTTATTATCTTGACAATCAGGCTTTATCTTTTTAACTTAGACTTATATTATATATTTATAATTTATATTCAGTGTGATATATATTATAATTTTTAATTTTATATAAAAATATACAAATATGATAATTAGAAAATTTGAATTAGGTTATTCAAAACTTAAAAAAAAAATAGTTGAACTTTTTTGTTGAATAACAAAAAGGGGTTATAAATAAATTTATAAAAATAAACAAACAAAATAAATTACAAAAAAAATAATTAGAAAATATAGGTAAGTCTTTTTTGAACGAAGAACGTAACAATACAAATTTAGATGAAAATAATAATATAAATATAGGTAAAGACAAAGATTTAAATGAAATTAATTATAATAATTTAATAGATAATTTTACATCATAAAAAGCTTGAAAAATAAATTTTAGATAAAAATATCATAATTTTAATTATTTTATTAATTTAAAAAAGTTTCATTTTTTTATTCACTTTAGGTCTCCTAAAATCTTGAGCAGCCACTATATTCAATGCTTATATTTTGCAAATTTATATGCAAATCAGTGACGTGTTACAATTTGGAATAAACACATTTTCTTAATATCTGATCTTATCAATACATAAAAAAATATTCTTTCATTAATTTTATTTATTTGACAAATGGCAAACAAAAAATACATTCTGTGGAATATATTTAATTATTTTAAACAATAAATAAGATGGGAACACTGTACAGAATGTGAAATTCAAGAGAAATTTCTACCTTATTTGTGTGTGTTTATATATATAACAATTATTGTCAATTAGTTCCGGATATATCAAAAAGGTTCCCACCAATTACCTTCTAAATTAGCTATTTATAAACTTCAACAAATTTTCTTAATGTTGATAAAGATAATAAAAGCACAATGGACTAAATCATGATAATCTAGACTAATAGCATTGAGACTTCAATATAAACAGTTATCTCATTAATGTTGATAATATGGAATAATATGCAAAGTTGATACTATAATCAAGTATCTCATTACATTCCAAAGTTGATACATACATATTATCATTTATAAATATATTAAGCTGAAATCAAATATAAATTTATGATCCATCATGATATTATTTTAAATAATTTTGATTTTTTTTTTTACTTTTGAAAATAAGTTTCAAGCAGACTAAACACTCCATAACTTGTATACTAAAAAGCAAATTGTTCTATTATAAATTGTTATATTGTTAATGTTGTAAGGTATGAATAGATAATCTTCTTTTTCATAAATACTATTTAGAAGAAAATAGAATGAAAAAACAAATTAACTTTGTTGAAAATCTTAAGTTAATTAAAAATATAACTGAGTTATAATATATAACTAAATATAAACTTTATTTTAAAACAAGTTAATTTTATGAAATTGAATTAACTTAAAAAGTGTTTTATAAGACTATCATAGTATTTTTTTTGTAAGGAGGTCTGTGTCAAAGATATATATTTATAATCCTTTCACTTATATTACAATCAATTCTAAATTTGACTTAATAAATATAATGACAATTGAATTTAATATGAATTGTTGCTTAAAGAAAAGTCGAATTTTAAGAAAATGGAGACATGTTTGGATATCATACTAAATTTTCATGGGTTGAGTTTTCAAGAAAATAAAAAATGTATTTCTTTCTTTTAGTTCACAAGTAGTATTTATTTTACTATTGAACAATATATCTTATATAAATAAACAAAACATAGTATAAAATTAGAAAGTTCAACATTATATATGTGAAAAAAATATTTTATAAATTTATTATTTTAAATCGAAATATTTTTTATATAAAGATTTTTCCTATATTTATTTTCTAAATTATTTAATTTTTTTTCAAGTAACTAGAAAGTTAGTCAAAAGGGTAAATATCCCTTAATTATCCAACAAACTTGTTCTTTTTTTCAAGTAATTACCAAGTTCCTTATTTATCCTCTAAAAAACTAATTGTTAGGAATAATTTAATTAATGAGTTGCTCTAACACTTATACTTTTAAGTTGTCTTTCTATAACAAATGCATCTTTTGAAGTAGCCTTTTAAATATCAAATTATTTTTAAGGGATCCTCTTCATGCTTTTTGTGTTAATTGCTACTATAATTGAAAAAGAAAATGTATATAAACTTAATCTTGTAAAGCAAATATAAATATACTAGTATGAAGAGGGCATTCAAAGAGGATTATAAAAATGATTTTATACATGTCATTAATAAAGATGTTGTTAAAAATTGTATCATTAAAGGATAATTTTATTTCTAATGGTAACTTTATTTAATAACGATGTGTTGTTGTTATAAAATAATTGCAACAAAGGCAGTGAAGTGAAATTGTAGGCCTAGACTTTCTTTCCATTCATCATCAAAATAGTCAATTGTAGATTATGTACATGCATCATAACATACCTTAATTATAGCTTTATGTTATCCCTTTAATTATTTGTCATCTTAGTATGTATCTTTCCGTTTACAATTATTGGAACAAATCATTGTGTAATATATATATATATATATATATATATATATATATATATATATATATATATATATATATATATATATATATA
>Ga0099825_1001815_pt1 | contig 27767 bp, 22 predicted proteins | sample SiratroredBW_FD_76838 | JGI IMG/M metagenome (GOLD analysis project Ga0099825, IMG submission 76838) | Root nodule microbial communities of legume samples collected from California, USA - Siratro red BW | ecosystem: Host-associated > Plants > Roots > Nodule | place: USA: California | collected...
AATTAAAAAAAAAAAAAAAAAAGAACAACTATTTTTTATAAAAGGAATTCAGTTAAAAATATGAACTCAAAACTTAATTATATTGTTTTATTTCTTTTATGTAAAAACACAAAAGTAATGACAATGTAAAATAATGGTAAATAACATGGATTCAATTGAAAAATATAAAATTTTCAAGGATTCAATAAAATAAATCTTTTTAATTTAAAAATATTTAAATTTATAAGTGATTTAAAACTTAATTAAGAAAAAAATATTTTATAAATTCAAAACTCAAAAGAATTATCATTCTAAATGGTAGATGTTCAAGAAAATTTTAAGATAACGTCTAAAACCCTACATACACTAGTGTCCATCCCTTTGTTATGTGTCCAAACGTAATTCAAAAAGTTCGTTAAATGGAAATGAAGTCATTTAGATAATAATCTAACATATGTTCACAAAATTGAGATCACAAATTATGATGAATGAAAATTGCAAATTTAAGAACATATTCCAAATAAATAATTTAGGTAATCAATTTATGACTTAATCTCTACCAAATTGAATTAATCAATATTAATTTAAATCACTTCTAAAAATCAAAATCACAAAAAAAAAAAAAACGAATTAAGAAATAGAAAAGAGAAGAGGAAGAAGCATATGAAATCGTAGTACAAATTACAAATTCAAATTTGAAGTGAAATTGAATGATAATCTTGAAGTGTTGAAGAAATTTAGCTTTCTATCATGAATAATTTTTTCTCCTATTTTATCAAAGAGATCTGAGCTAACCAATGAACCGTGTCTAATCCTATATTAGTCCAATTACGTTTCTACAAAGGCATGATAAGCCTATTCTGGAATGATAAGCCTATTCTATAAAGGTATGTTATATCCAATTTAAGATTAGAAGCCTAAAGTGTATCCAAAGTATATATAAACTGAAAGTTTAACCATCATCTTCGCTTGAAAATACTTAGAATTGGACTAAGACTATGAGAGATACAAACTTGTATGTCTTTGTCTCTTCTTTCTAAAGAAACTTAGAGTTCAAATAAAATATTTGTAGCTCCAATTATCAGCCGAAAATTGTTGTGAAAACAAAGAGGGTCGCAATCTGTTAAATAAATAAAAAACGGAACAAACCCTAACAGTCCTAAATCCACGAAGGTTTCAGCTAACATGGTTTGTTATCTTCCTTCAAATCTGTTTTTTCAGCATATCAAGCTTTGAACGTAGGTTGTTTTCGAACGTTGGAGACAAGCTGCAAACTGTTTCTCCTTCGATCTAAACAACCATTTCCAGACGTTGGACCTGCAATATGGATGTTGAGGACAACTGCTTCGTGTGAATGGTGGAGGCCGTTTTCAACACTTCTCCTTTCCAGTCGTCCTTCATCCTCTATAAATAGGAGATATCCCTACTCCGAAAATCACACCAAGAGCTCTTCATCTTCTCTTCTTATCTTCTTCACATATTCTCTTTTTCTTTATTTCTTCTCTAAATATCTTGGGTATTTTTGCTCAAAAGAGCTTGCTTGCTAGTTCTGAAATCCTCAGTTTTTAACTGAAAAGTTTTTTTGTTGTATCCTGGGGGCTTGCGCAATTTATTGCAGATAAGTCCTTAAGGACAGTGATTTTTATCACGCCCCCGGAATTCTCTTTTATTGTGTTTTCAGCTGTCTTTTACAACAATCTTAAGGACTTATGGTTGACGATGTAGAAAACAACAACAACACTACACCGGAGATGTCAAATGGTGCTTCCGGAACGTCAACCATCTTTGCGAAGCCATTTCCAGACGTTTTGAAGATTGAAGTTTTCTTGGGTCAAAACTTTCGACGCTAGCAGGAACGCATGTCTACCCTGTTAGACATGTATGGAGTTGCCTATTCACTTACGACATCCAAACCGGACAGTAGTTCTCATATGAAACAAATTGAAGATTGGATTCATGCAAATAAGGTATGTCGTCACACCATGTTCAGTGAATTATCTAACGATCTGTTTGATGTGTATTGCTCCTATAAGGAAGCAAAGGAAATTTGGTATTCTCTTATCCTCAAATACACTGTTGAAGATGTCGTTTGACAAAGATTCGATATAGAAAAATACTACCGCTGGGAGATGATAGAGGACAAGAATATTAAGATTCAAATCAATGAATATCACAAGCTACTTGAAGACATTAAAGTAGAGAATATTGTTCTACCTGATCAATTTGTTTAGGAACTTATGATCGAGAAACTTCCACAGTCTTGGACAGACTACAAACAATAGTTGAAGAACAGGCATAGACATATGTCACTGTAGACATCATCACTCACATCATCAGTGAAGACACCAACCGAAAGAAGTGTGCTGCTGCAAGAGCTAAGGCCTTATCTGCCAAAGAAAATATGATAGAAGACAGACCAACTCCATAAAGGTATGAGAAAAAACCTGATCACAAGAAAAAGAGTAAATCTAATTTTTCCCATCCTAGTGGACCTAAACCCACCTTCAAGAAGAAGGGAAACTTCTTTGTTTGTGGAAGGCCAGGTCACCATGCACCTCAGTGCAGACACAGGGTTAAAAACGACAATCTTCCTAAGGCAAATTTAGCGGAAGGGGAAGATACAATTTGTGCGGTCGTTTCACAAGTGAACCTTGCATTTTCCTCCTACTTTAGTGTAGGGGATGGAGAAGAACAAGTTTATCTTGGTGATTCTAGGTTTACTTCTGTCCTAGGAAAAGGTAAAGTTCTTCTAAAACTTACATCTGAGACGACTTTGGCTTTAAGTGACGTGCTGCATTTGCCATCAATCAGAGTTAATTTGATCTATGTAGCACTATTAGGAAAGGTAGGGGTCAAAGTGTCATTCGAATCTGATAAGATCGTGATGACAAAAAATAATGTGTTTGTGGGAAAGGGATATTGTGATCAAGGTCTTTTTGTACTCAATGTTTCTGATATTATTAGTGAATCTGGATCTGTGTCTTCCGCTTATATTATTGACTCTTATGATATTTGGCATGCTAGATTAGGACATGTAAATTATTCGTATGTTATTAAATTGCAACGACTAGGATTAATTAACATGCATGATAAACAAAGTAGGAAATGTGATGTATGTGTAGAATCAAAAATTACAAAGAAAGTATGTCATTCTATAGAACGTCAAACTGAGTTGTTAAGATTAATTCATACAGATCTTGTTGATTTAAAGCAAACCATGACTAGAGGTGGTAAAAATTATTTTGTAACTTTCATAGATGATTATTCAAGATATAAAAAAGTATACTTAATAAAACATAAAGATGAAGCTTTTAATATGTTTCTTTCTTATAAGACAAAAGTTGAAAATCAATTAGATAAGAAGATTAAAAGTATTAGATCAGATAGAAGTGGTGAATATGTTTCATTTAATGATTATTGTGTTAAGGAAGAAATTATTCATGAAGTAACCCCACCATATTCACCTGAATCCAATGGAGTAGCTGAAATAAAAAATAGGACTCTTAAAGAAATGATGAATGCTATGCTCATTAGTTCTAATGTTCCTGATAATCTTTGGGGTGAAGCTCTTCTTACAACATGTTTTTTGCAAAATAGGATACTTCATAAGAAATCTGGCAAAACATCCTATGATTTGTGGAAAGGTTTTCAACCTAATCTTAAATATTTAAGAGTGTGGAGGTGTTTAGCTAAAGTGATGCTAAGGAAAATAGGTTCTAAAACTTCTGATTGTCTGTTTTTATGTTATGTTGAACATAATGCTGCCTATAGGTTTCTTGTTCTTAATAGTGAAATAATTGAATGTAATACTATAGTAGAAACTAAAAATGTTGAGTGTTTTGAACATATCTTTCCCTTAAAGGTTACTAGTACTTCTAAACAACCTATAGACATTGCTAGTGATACAATGTGTGAGGATTTGAGGAGAAGTAAAAGATAGAGAAAGGAAACTTCCTATGGAGATGATTTTTATACTTATCTTATTGGAAATGAGCCATTAAGTTTTTTAAAAGCTATTAGTGCTCCTGATGCAAAGCATTGGGACAAGGCCATTAGGACTGAAATTGATTCAATTAAGAAAAATAACACTTGGACTTTAGTAGATTTGCTAAAAGGAGAAAAACTCATTGTTGTAAGTGGATCTTCAGGAAAAAGTATCATCCTAATAGAAAAGCATAAGGCAAGATTAGTAGCAAAAGGGTTTTCTCAAAAACCTAACATAGATTATTTTGATACTTTTGCTCTAGTTACCAGAATTTCTTCTATGCAAGTGTTGCTAGCTATAGCATCTATCCACAAGTTAGTTATTCATCAAATGGATGTTAAGATAGCCTTTTTGAATGGTGAAGTAGAGGAAGAAATCTATATGACTCAACCTGAAGGATGTGTAGCTCTTGGCCAAGAAGAAAAGGTATGCAAACTTTTAAAATCTTTGTATGGGCTTAAACAAGCGCCAAAACAATGGCATGAAAAACTTGATAATGTTTTACTATGTAATGATTTTTCTAATAATGATGTTGATAAATGTGTGTACACTAAATCTGAAAATGAAGAATGTGTCATTATATGTTTATATGTGGATGACATGCTTATTTTTGGTACATGCATTGATATAGTTTCTAAATCAAAATTGTTTCTTGAATCTAAGTTTGAAATGAAAGACATGGGTGAAGCAAGTGTGATTCTAGGAGTTAAAGTCATAAGGAAGGGAAATAATATATTACTATCTCAAGAGCAATATACTGAGAAACGTCTTAGGAAGTTTGGATATTATGATTTTAAATCAGTAAGCACTTCTTATGATGCTAACTCTAAGTTAATGAAAAATAGAGGAGAATCTATTTCTCAATCTCAATATGCCCAGATAATTGGGAGCTTATTGCATTTAATGAGTTTTTTCTATACCAAACATTGCTTATGCAATAAGTAGACTGAGCAGGTATACTCAATGTCCTAATCAGGATCATTGGGATGCACTTGCAAGACTTATGAGATATTTAAGAGGTACAATGGATTATGCCATTGATTATAATGGATTTCCGACTATGCTAGAAGGGTACAATGATGCTAACTGGATCTCTGATTCAGATGAGACAAAATCTACTAGTATTTATGTATTTACACTTGGTGGTGGTGCAGTTACATGGAGATCAGTCAGACAAACCATTATTGCTAGATCAACAATGGAATCAGAGTTTGTTGCTCTTGAAATGATTGGAAGTGAAGCTGAGTGGTTAAAAAACTTCTTAGCAAACATTCCGTTAGGAATGAAACCAACCCTATCTGTATCAATACATTGTGATTACCGATTGGCAATAGCTATAGCTAAAAACAAAACTTACAATGAAAAGAATAGACATATACAATTGAGACATAATTTGGTAAAGCAACTGCTAAAGAGGGGAACACTTTCCATTGATTATGTTAAGTCAGAACGGAATTTGGCCGATCCTCTGACAAAAACTCTAAGGAGGAACATGATTTTAGAAACATCGAGGGGAATGGGACTCAAGCCACTGACAAACAAACAGGTGATGCAAACCCAACCTTTGTGATTGGAGATCCCATGAATAAGGTTCATATGAGTAAGAACATGTCACTTGTTAGTTCTACTAGCACAAAATTGATTTAAAATCAATTTTTCCATTCCTATGATGTGTGAAGGTGCTAGATACTATATTATTGAGAAGGTAAACTTTGTCGTTAAAATTCATGTGGAGTACAAATTTTAGCTTATAACGAAGTTTTTAATGATTTTCATATCCCTTACGAGTGGCGTATGATTTGCAGTATATACTTGATGAAATCACTTATATGAGTGTCAAGTGGGGCCGATTGCATTAGATCTTGGCAAGATATCTAAAGCACTCATGAATACCAGGCACGCGCATGGTCTATTAGGCGCAATACAGCATAACAACAAGAATTGTGGGGGTGTATTGTGATTGATAAACCTCTAACACATACTAAGTGTCTTGGTTCATATAGCTTGCTATACCAACTACGCTGTGTTTTAAGTTCATCGATCTAGGACTGGTTCATATAGTTTGCTATACCAGCTCTAATGCATTACATTTATGAGATCCATGATTTATTTTCTTTCTTTATTCTTTAAACATTTTTGCAATATGTGGGAGATTGTTGTGAAAACAGAGAGTATCACAATCTGTTAAAGAAATAAAAAATGGAACAAACCCTAACAGCCCCAAATCCACGAACGTTGAAGCCAACGTGGGTTGTTATCTTCCTTCAAATCCATTTCCTCTGCACATCAAGCTTTGAACGTGGGTTGTTTACGAACGTTGGAGGCAAGCTGCAAACCGTTTCTCCTTTGATCTAAACGGCCATTTTCGAATGTTGGACCTACAATATGGACGTTAAGGGTAGCTGCTTCGCATGAATGGTGGAGGTTGTTTTCTTCACTTCTCCTTTCCATTCGCCCTTCATCCTCTATAAATTGGGGATCTCCCTACTCTGAAAATCACACCAAGAACTCCTCATCTTCTCTTCTTATCTTCTTCACATATTCTCTTTTTCTCTATTTCTTTTTTGAATATCTTGGGTATTTTTGCTCAAAAGAACTTGCTTGCTAGTTCTAAGATCCTCAGTTTTTAACTGAAAAGTTCCTGTTGTATTCTAGAAACTTGTGCAATTTATCGTAAATAAGTCCTTAAGAACAATAATTTTTATCACGCATTCGGAATTATATTTTATTGTGTTTTCATATGTCTTTTACAACAAGACATATAGGTCAAAGTTAGTTTAAATATGAAAATTAGTAAAAATTAAGCATTAAGCCCATTAGGGCCTACTTAAACTCAAGTATATGTCAGTTGTGTTAAAATAGGTCACAAAAATGTCTGAAATATGATCTATCAACCCCACGGTGGTTGCGAAGGAAATGGAGCAATAATGATAGTAACGTGTTGTGGGTTTATCACAATCACGTCATAAATTTAGGAGTACGTCAATTTCGGGTGTGAAGTTGCTAGGTTATGGTGGCGAAAATGGGAATTGTTTCCCAAAGGTTGTGAACACCTTTGTCTCCTCTTTTATACTACTACAAAGTGCCAAAACATCTTCATATCGAGGCTTAAATGCCAAAGAAATGCAACGAGGAATAGCGTCAAGGGAGATAACTTAGACGTAGGAGTTGCAATGCAACTTACCTGCATAAAACTTGCGGGCTATTTTACCTTGCTTTTCCTACAGAATTGTGACTTAATGATTTGTCCCGCACAATGCCAAATCTTAATAGGAGCAGGGGAATAGTCTCACCCTAAATCCATTGTCCAATTCACCGATTTTAACTTTTCTTCTTTTTTTAGAGTAAATACAGGAGTGTGTTGTTGATGATTAATGTAATTATTCTCGATCCTTTTGTCATCTGTATGGAGAGGGTAGTTGGGTATGTATGCGGAAACACGAGAAATTCGCTCATATTATCTTAGTGTAGAGAATGAATTTTAATGGCTCTACATTCAGATTAGATATTAAAACTATTTAATTTGAATAAATTATTTTGTCCCAAAATTATTGATGAAGACTTATCATTGGATTAAAACATTTGAAAAAAATTAGAAAAGAAAACTTCAACAACGTCATAGATAACTTTTTCATCATAAATCTACTATAGTCCAAAGAAATAAGGATTTACTACAAATAAAATTACGTTAAACAGTTAAAAAAAGCTAGAAGACTAAAGAATTTGTATTTACTCCAAGTAAAAAAAAAAAAAAAAAAAAAAATAAAAAAAAAAAAAAATTAATAAAAAAAAAAAAAAAAAAAAAAAAAAAAAAAAATATTTTATTAAAAAAAAAAAAAAAAAAAAAAAAACATATTGTGCCAAAAAAAAATTTAAAACAGAACAAGAAATAAAATTTAGACTTGTAACTGTAAGTATACAAATGTACACAACTACAAATCATTATAATCATGATGCTATAATTTAATCACTAAACTCGTCTATAAATAGTCAATTCTCAATAACTAATAAAAAAGTAATTATAAATATTAATAAAATAATAAATGAAAATATTTAGCTACATTGAATGTACAAACGATAACAATTATACACATTAACGAATAATTAAAAAACAATTATGCACATTAAGGAATAACTAAAACAATTGTAGATTGCAGGGTGAGGTGCTCAGTTCCCTCTTTATCATAGAGGATTTAAGTAAAACAGACTTGCATAGGTTAGTGGACTGATATGTTCAACTTATTCCCCTATTTTAATTATTGGTCCGCAAGTTGACACTTCACATTATTTGTAAGACTCTAAAAGATGGTTATAAAATAAAAATCTATTATAACATAGATTTTAGTTTTAGAAATAAAATATTTTATTATTAAAAGTGAAAAATTTAAGTAAATAAAAAAATTAGTTATTCAAATTTTATTTTTATAACAAAAATTACTATCTTTCTATGATAAACTATCTTGTTCTAATAAATTGTTCTTTCATTCTGTTCTTTCACTCTTGTCTGTCTTTTTTCTAAAATGTTGTCTTTTTTCCTTATCAGGTTGTGATTAAATATAACTCCAAAGTTTCTGGTATTAAGTAAGACAAGAGTGTCCAATTAGATTTTTTAACAGAATAAGTTTATTCTCTATTTATCTTTCTTAAAATCAGTTTTAGATTGATTTTGTTCTTATCAGGATATTTTGCATGTGTCCTTTGAGGCATTAGAATGAGTCTCTATCGGTCCATTGTCATAGTAGTATAGTCTGATCATTTATCACAAGCTCTTGGCATAGGTTAGGTTGTCCGCGATTTTAGGTTTTTGAAACTCCTTTAAGTGTCTCTACTTTATACAGGTAAAAGAAGTAAGTTTGAATGCTTTTAACAAATATTGTAATTACTTGTGTTATTAAGTATGAATTGGATGAATTTGAATTAAATTGAATGAATGTTTATGTATGGTATATGATCTAGTATCAAATTTTGTGAATGATGTGGAATGATGTTTAATACATAGTATCTTCAGGAAAGGAGATACTCATGTTGAGATTGTTAGGATGCGCATTGTTTGGGGAATTGATTTATAAAGAGGTATCTTACGTCTCTACTAGTACATTGGTTATATAGATGAAGATTATCAGGTGGTGATAGTCGAAGGAGGTTCATATGACTATGTTAGAGGTTTGAAATATGAGCTGATCAGAATAAGACATATCGATTAACCCTACACATATGAAAACTATATCTATGGTTTGAAATAGAACTGATTAGAACGGATGGAATGATAGTATGACAAGTGTAGACCTCTGAATCTAATTCAATTCACGAGTCTTCTGAAACTAAAGAGTCAAGTGTCTTTGTATGTGAGTCAGTGTAATGATATGAGTTATTGTAGATATGTGATAATGGTAATGTGATGTATGGGATCAATCATGAAAGTTTGATGTATTGTAGTTGGTTGAGATAGAAATTTAATTTATGAATATATATTTTTAAACTCTCTAGCTTACCCTTCTTTTTGTATATTGTTTGTTTTGTTTTTAAACATGCAATGATTGTGTGTTACACGTGAGCAGACGATTTCGCAGGTAATTTGACTCTTCAGTGAGTTGTTGGAACAACTTTATTTTTATTTTATTTTGTGATTATATGAAAATATTACTATTAAATCCTCTATGGAAAGGTATATTTTGAAATACTAGGATGAATGTATAGATATTTATAGATATGTTTATTATAGAATTTTTGTGTTATATAGTCACTATTATATGAAAAATATGAGATATTACATTACAACCCTTACTTACTAGGCAATTCAATTTCAATGTTTTGAAATTGAAGAAACAAAATAAAGGATGTAATGTGTGTAATATGTTGTCAAGAGAAGAAAAGGAAAATAATACATATTGGACTTTGTCTTCATAACCCACATAGCTTAAAGCTACCCATCCAACCACCTATTTATGTTGTGTTATTTTTAATGTCATTTTGAAATCAAATATTTTAATTTTTCTATAAAATTTGGTAATATAGAGCAAAATATAAGTCGATCACAAAGACACATATAAATTATATTCAATCTTCAATATTCTTCCTACACAAGTTAAATTGGGGATTTTGATATTGATTTTCAATATTTATCTTGAAATAAAATGTTTTAAATTTTTTATAAAATTTATAATATAGAGCATAACCTAGGTTGATTTTCAAATAACACATATTGAATTTATCCAATTTTTAGTATTTTTTTCTGAACAAATTAAAATTGGAAGGGTTTAGGGATTGAAAAACATAAAACAAAAATTGAAAACACAACAAATAGTAAGAAACGGAAATAAATAAAAAAAGATAAAAGGTCAATTCACATATTCATGGACCAAACAATTATTCTTATAACAGTTTTTTAAAATTTCATATCCAAAGTTGAATAGATAACCAATTCAATTAATCAATTAAACTAATTATACTAATCAAATCAAAATATCACTCAATATAATTTGTATCTAATTATGTTTCAATCGATTCCTAATATATTTGATTTCTAAAATCATAAACACAATTGTAATCACAAAGTGAAAAATCAAAATTAAATAAAAGAAGAACAAACTTAGAGTGTTAAATCTCAATTTAATTAATCCTCAAGAATTAGTTTTTCATGGATGAATAATACCAAAAAAACAAATTCAAAGATATGGAAAGAAGAAAAGGAAGAGTCAAAATATAATTTAAGAGAAAAGGAAATGAAGATATATATACAACTGAAAATTAAGTAAATATTTTATGAGTACAAGTTTAGAGCATATTAGAGCACATTTAAACTATATATACTCTAAAATTTGAATTAAATATAGACCTAAATGTGGGCTCTAATTAGGTTTCTAAGTGCAATTATAAAGGTCTAAACTAACACAAAGAGAATTGAATCTTCATGAGTTCTTTTACAAACATTTAACAAATTTGTCTCAACTTCAAAAAATCGTGAAAAATATCATAGAACTCTAAATCCAGCAAAACGTGTATCCATTTTGAAGCTTTGGAAATGTAGAATCCAATTCAATTAAAATAAACCAAAAATAAAATCTAAAAAAAAATTATGACCAAAATAGTAAGTAAAGTTCACATGAGCGAAAAATATAAAACTAAAGTAAATATGTACATTAAACTCAGTTTATTACTTTTAAAAGAAAATGGTTAAAATATGAAAATAAAGCATATAAAAGGTGTTTTCAATGTAAAATAATTCTATAAATTATGTACATGTGTCATCAAATTTATCATACTTAAGTTTTTGTACTTCTAAACAAAAGAAAAACTAAGAAAATAAAAATGATGACTAAAAATGAAAACAAGAAATAAAACTTCCTAATGGATCCTAATGAAAACAAAAAGCAAACTTCGCAATGAACCTTAAAAGGAAAATGTTGTGAGCAAAAGAGAAAAAATTAATCATACATACAAAGTGTTAAAGAAACAAGACAACTAAAAGTCTATTCAAAACTTAAAATATAAACAAAAATTATAATCAAATTAATTTATGGATCAAGGATGGTAAAATTCTTACAAGTTTGTCATTATTTCTCTCAAGTGTTTAAGATTGTGTTTGTACGCAGAAGTATGTCACAAAAGTAAGCATTATCACATGCTTGACAAGTTTTTTTTTTTTTTTTTACTCAACTTAAAACACCATGCAACTCAAGATCAGAAAGACTTTTAATAAACATGAATCAAACTAATAAAACTAAACTTTTCGTATTAAGATTATTTTTCTTTTTTCTAATCATACTAAAAATAAAATATATTAATATTTATTGTTTTGATCCCACTATTTATTTATTTATTTTTGAGAAAATTCACATAGGAATACTAATCAAGACGGGAAAGAAGGGGCAAGGCCATCTGGGTCATAAGCCCATCTATTTTTAATATGTTAATCATTGGACAAATGCTTCTTACACCCCATCTTCCTGCACCCTATCAAATTTTTAAAATTGTAGTTCTTCTCTTGTCGTTTTTATTTAAAAGGAAGAGGTGTAATGATTTTCATGGTGCTGTGAGAGCATTTCAGTGACGGCTTTTAGACAAGGTGGTGGCTCATTTCTTCGACGATGGTTTGTGGACAAGGTGGTGGTGGTGTTGAGAGGTAAAAGAAGGTGGTGTGGGTAAGATTTTGTGATTGTCTTTTGCTGGGTTTTAGTGGAATAGGATAGAATTGTTTCAGATATCATGTTTAAAAAATAAGTTATGAAAAAAGATTTCCAAAACATATTTTCGAAAAACATGTTTCTTTCGTAAATAAGTTTAGGAATGAGATTTTCATAACATCTAGAAATAAATTTAGAAATAGAATTTTCATAACATATTTAAGGAAAATGTATTCCAAAATGAGATTTCTGAAATATATAGAGTTTCAGAAATGACATTTAGTATTTTTTTTCGGAATCTATATTCCAGAAAAAAAAAAAACACTGCGAAATATTAATCTAGAGGGGCACTTCTGTCATTTCATTTTATTTATGGGGTGCATGAAACAATTGCTGGATCATTGAGGCATCAAGGATGGTGGCTTACAGGGTAAACTAAACTGAAGAAGAAAAATAAAGGGTTAGAGTGTTCCCAATAGAAGAAAAAGAAAACAACATATTGTTGCCTCTAAGAGCAAAGCGGAGAGGAAAAAATGTTGACGAAAAAAAGTCAGTGTTTAGAATCAATGACTTTATATTTTTCTTGTATGGTTATCCACCTTATCACTGAAGAGAATTTTTGTATTAGATTTTGGAGATTCCAATAAGACTTATGGTGTACCATTGATTAATATTAGTAAAATATTTCACTTTTACTTGTTCCATAGATTTTAGATTTTTATCTCACATTGAAGTTTTCTAGCGTTAGAATTTTAGTGTCTGCTTTATTATATTATCTGTTTAATGCATCCAATTATTTTCCTTAAATAATTATAGCTTGAGATATTCCTGTAGTATATTCTTTTATAAAGGGGAAAAGAGATCGAGTTTTGCTTCCGTTTTTTCCGCTGTTTTTGTTTCTTTCCCTAACACCCTTCCCTATTTTGTTTTTTATTACAATGCACCACCAAGCATCATTAGACACTGACATTAGCATCTCCGACATCAGTGTAGCGGATACGAGATCGAGAAGTATCAACTGATAAGACCCTTTTAGTATTATTCATAGCTATAGAAAATTCCTACAAGTATGGATCATGAGCCAAGGGTACATCACATTATTCAGTGCAAAACAAAACCAAAAATATTGTAACAATAAATATAAAAATTACCAATATCCTGACTGAATCTTGATTCAGTTGTGGTTTGGTGATGCGTATCACATACCTCTTGTATAATTAGTTCTGCACAAAACATTAACGTTTTTAGATTATTTCTTCTTTCAAAGGATCTTGTGCATTTTTACATTGTTACAACTAATCGAGTCCACGAATAAAAAAAACAACAAATGCATATAACCACTTCCAAGCTCCAAGTTTCTTATAATTTTAGAATGGTATGATTCAATCCAGAGAGATGACAATTTGTTTCTTGGACAATTTTCTCTTTAAAGTACACCCTTTAAAGCAAAGTAGTTAATATATTATTCAGAGCTTAAAATGTGGAAACTGAAACTGAAAAGTATTCGCTTTACTAGAGGTGAAAGAATCGGTCGTTGAATGAAGCAAATAACAGAAGAATTGCTTGTGTGGTTATATGCCAATGGATGGAATAAATATGTTCATTGAACAAAACGAAAAAGGAAAAAGAAACATGAGAATTTGATTGATATTAGACCTACTATAAAATTAATCATGCAAGAGCTGATCTTGTCATCTCATATGCCAAGAAGCATGCTGCATTTGCAGGAATACTTCGGGCCATAGCAGGACCAAAACCCTTATACAAGCCTTTGAAGCCCTGTGACGCTTGAATCTTTCTGAATGCATCAAATGAACCAGAAAATTTTGGGTTTCTGTAATCATCTACTTGAATCACACTCTTAATAACATCAGTTGGGTAAACTATGAACCAGAAAGAAGCTCCAGCCAAACCTCCAGCAACAATCAGAGAACCTCTACTTAGGCCAGAAGTATCAGTGCCTCCTGCAAACTTTCGCTTTAATGCTTCGTATACACCAAACATTATAGCATTTCCTGGTATCTCCCGGGCCATAGTGGGAACCAAGCCCTTGAAAAGACCTCTAATGCCCCCTTCTGATCTGAGAACTTGCCTGGCCACATCCATGGGTCCTCCGTACTTAACAGCCACAGTAGCTGTTTCAGAGCCAGCAAGCGCACTTTGTGCTTGCAACCTGATGGTATTCACCACGGATGAAAAAAACTAAGAATAAGATCAATACATATTTGGAGTGCCTATGGTGATGTCTGAGTAACAAGAAAAGTTAAAAGTGAAAGTTAGTAACAAAACTAGTCTTTAACTAGAATTCATTTGGTTTTTTCCTAAATGACAATCTGGTTTACGCAACTGAGAGAGGGAATGGAGTTTGTTGAAGACATTATGTGTACCTAAAAAAGAGATACTTTATAGTAAAACAAATTAATAAGACAGGTCAAAATTCATACCATATTTTATAAAGAGAAAAGGATAAAAAAATTCAAAACCACTAAAAACTATAGATGCTGATAGAAAGAAAAGAAAAAGAAAAGAAAATAAGATTAAAGAGGATCATGACAAGAAGAACACCATCAGACCTGCATTTGATCGATTCAGTTGGGCATGCAAGAATGGAAACAGCAACTCCAGCTCCAGCTCCACAGACAAATTGCTGATTCACTGTGAGGGGGACGCCGGGATTGGACCTCACTAATGTTTCCATTTGTCCCCTCACTGTAAACAGGACAGCATTGAAAGCTGCTACTGTAGCAAGAGGAACACCCATACCTTTGTATAATCCCCTTGGCCCTTCTGATGCTATTGTCTGCTTGACAGCATCAAATGCACCTGAATACTTGGGAAGCTGACCAGGGAGTGGTACAGGCTGGCTTTGGAGCTTGACCTTGATAGTGTCAAAGGGGTGTCCACATATCAACTGTGCTGCCCCTCCAATAGTTCCAGCTGTGAGGTCCTTAGCCACATCTCCCATCTGCAGAACATAAATTCCAAAGAGGGAAAGTGGGAAACAAAGGATTTAGACTATGAAACATGACCATATAAAATGGTTTAATATAAAGAACCCAAAGAAAAGTATGATCCTTGAGAAAACAGCCCATTTAAACAATATGGGACATAAGAAGAAACATTAAGCTTTTGTTTTGCAGCAGATCAAATAGGACTTTTATTTAAACAAACGGAATTGCAGAGCAAATTCATGAAATTATAACTTATCAACTCATACAAAACCTCTATTTTCTCAATCAAAGAATAAACACCTTGATGTTAAGTAGTGATTATGGTCTGCTTGGTAGAGACGAAGGAAATATGATAGATAGAAATAAAAAGGACGAGTAGAAATAGGTGGAAAATAAAGTAGAAATTTAAAATATTTGTTTGAAAACAAATAGAAAAAACGTGAGCAGAGACATGAAAGAAAATAGGTAAACAATAATACAGTGGATTATAATAATTTCAAGTCAGTTCTTCTCTAAATCTCTTAAACCAAACACCACCAACTTATTTCTGTCTGCTCAAAATTATTTTTTTTATCCCTAAACTAAGCAAGGCATTAAATGTGGGATGGGCAAGGCATTAAGTGTGGGATGGGAACTCAGAGTAGCAACACACCCCATATTTTGCGTTTGAGTAGGACTATAGCTTATGCAAAGTAAAAAATTGAGTTCTTCCCATATTATGTACCTTATCGATTAATCATAAGTGCTATTTCATCGATGCAAATTTATCACACTGGAAATGCTAAGGCAAAGTGATTTAAGATATCCCGTGAGATACATTTTCATATATGCAACACCAGGGTTTCTGGTTCGTGTTCAATGATATACCTGGAAAGTATAGCATGCAACAACCACTTATAAACTACAGAAAATCAGCTTATTACAAGCTCCATTCTATTCACCAAATGACTTGAAAGTTTTCAGAGCACTCACCTTCATTAATAAAAAGGAATAGGCAAGAGAAAATCCATTCACATTTGACCAATAATAAATCAACAACATCAGCATGGGATAGCTTAGAATAAGAAAAAACAATCATTTTCTTCCACCAGCTTTATTTAAGGCCATATACAATCTATATATGCCCATGCCCTTCTTCCACTTAGTGTCCAGAAGTATCAAAGGAAAAAACAATCTGAAAGCTACCTAGAGTAATTTGTCGTTCAGATGGTAAAAGGTGAAAGATGACACCTTTCACTCCCTTTGCAGCCGCAATTTTGTTACTTAGGATTGCATTGTCATCGCCAAAAGTACAAAACAAAAGTAAATTATGGTAATTGCTGTTGCGGAATTCTCCAAACCACAATTACCGAAATTCAAATATACATAAATAAACATAAAGCAGTAGAAAAGGAAGAAGGAAACGACACTCACATACACTAGATTTCAACCAAACAACACGAAGTCATAGCATACATGCATTATCAGGAATGACACTTACAATCACCAGCCATTGATTCAATAAAAAAGCTCTTGAATTGGTGCTAAATCTAGAATCTTACCGAGCTCTAGCAGTGCCCAAAGTATCAGACGAAACGAGACCGAAAAGGGAACAAAAGCCAACACCTTTGATTCAAAAAATGTTAGTTCGTTAGTTATAAGAATCTGAAAGGAATAAAGAAAAACAGGATCGTGTCTACAGTAGAATTGGGTACGTGTGGGGTTAATCGAAAAGTGGAGTACGGGTGTGAGGCTTGAAATGGGTAACGTTCAGGTGGCGGAGAATCTAAGGAGTTAAAAACAAAAATGGGTAATTGAATCTGAGAGAAGGAGAGAGCCACAAGAAAGTTTGGGATAGGAATGGGACAAAGAAAGAAGGGCAGTGAGACAAAGTGTGGCTGAAACGTGGGTTTGTTGGAATCACGTGGATCAGTTGGAATCACCAAAACCCAATCTCAGCCACTTTCCTGACTCAGCAATGAAACACTCACTTCATAAAAAAATTCATATATAGAAAGGGAGAGAGAGAGAGATTGCGGAACAACATGAACGCACTTTGAGTATGAGATTATGGGATGTGGGCAACACGTCACAAGTGTGGTTCCGCCATCATACGATGACTCCCAAGTCTTGTAGACTGAGACCACCAGAAACGATGCGACTTACAGAAGTGTTTGATATGAAAGTGTTTGATATTAAATCAATACATGAAATTTTTCAGTTATCTACTACATCACTAAGCTATGTAAATTTAGTTAGAAAAATTAACTGAAAATTAAAAAAGAAATAGTTAAAAATTGAAGACATAATTAATAGTTGGAAGAGGTTCAACTAACTTAATAATGATATGAGTGGACATATTAACATGACATTTATATTAATTTAATGTAATTTTACTGAAAAATATTTTCAAGTATTTAAAATGTTAGCTTTTAATTAATTTTAATTTTCATAATTTTTATTTCGCGGTCAATCCTTTAAATTACACTTTTTTTACTTTTGATTATTATATCTTTTGTATTGTATTCTATTATCCATCTTACACGATATCTTTAAAAATTGCCAATTAAATTTAAAATACAATAAAAAAATCCCAATTGTAATTAGACGTCATATTTTCATTACGTTAATTAATATAATAGATAATCAAATAGTATAATAAAAAATTATATATCAAAATTAATATCTTGATATCCAAGATTGGCTGTTTGTTTCAATATATTTATTATTTAAAGAAAAATGAAGGCATACATGACGTGAGTTTATTTTGATTGAAACGTGCAGAAACAGAAATGAAGAACGAAGGAAAAGATTGGGATTCATGCTCAGCTGATTTGAAAAGAAAGTGAAAGATTTTACAATTTTATTTTTAATTTAATTTGTAACCAATACAAGAAAAAATATTTAAATGGGACACATAATTGATAATATCTAAAGCCAAAGTCAATTATGTCCTATTTAAATTTTTTTTTCTTCTTCCAATCGTTACATTTTTTCAGTCAAAATCATTTAAGTTCATTATTATGTATTATGAAGATTTATTAAGAGAAAGAAATATAAATAAATTATTTTTTATCATTATAAATATTGGTATCAATATTATTAATATTTATAAAAATTTTAAATTTTCCCGTTTAAATCATGCTTTGTTTGGAGCAATTATAATAGATTATTATCTAGTGTGGTAGCGAATTCACTATGGATTTAGATTCTGATATGATTGACATGTGTCAAAATGGTATTGTTACTCCTTTACTTATGTATATCTTAATTAGTTAAAAGATATGTGATTAATCAAAGACGCATTTATGTATTCTGGATATAAAAGGTTGTCATCAGGGAAGGTGAGGGTCATTCTGGCAGTTTGTAAACGAAAATTATTCTCTCTTATTCTCTTCCGCTTCTTTGCGTTAATAAAAATTTCTTCGAATCTATTCTGTTTTCTTAAAGTCAAGATCGTTATAATCCATCTTGAAGAAAGATCATTGCAATTGCATACAACATTTGTAAGGATCACGAGTAATTTTCCTATCGATAATTGGGTCGGATACACTTGATTGACCAATTTGATTGACCACCGTTCAAAAATACCATGAGGATTTTGATGCTCTTATTACTCAGAAGAGCATACTTTGAGTTATTTTCTAAGAGAATTGAAGAAGGACATTCAAATGATGGTGAGAATGTTTCAACTGAATTGTATGCGAAGGGAATTTGCCTTGGCTAAAATATATGAAACTGTTAGTTCTACATCAGCGATAACAACCTCCTTCAATAAGCAAAGTTGAAATATTTTCCCGCAAAAATCCTTGATGGGAGAAACACCAGCCTTTCCCACACCTTCAGTAGTAGACGATTTCAAGACAACACCCAAGATTCTCAAGAATCTTACTCCTACATATATGACAGAAAGGAGAGATAAGGGTCTTTGTTACTTTTGTGATGAACCTTTCACTCAAACTCATAGTTTGGTTGACAAGAAGCGATAAATCCACGTTTTAGAAATTAACGATGAAGACAACAAAAAACCATTACTGGAATCGAGATCAATGCCACTGATGTTGATATCAAAGAACCAAAAATCTCTATAATCACTTTAACAGGAGTTGTTGATTTCAGAACTATGTGAGTTACCGACTATCATAACGTGAAACCACTTCATGTATTGATAGACAGTGGAAATACACACAATTTCTTGGATATTAATGTAGCAAAGAAGTTAAGATGTAAAATTACAAAGTTGGATCCTTTAAATGTGGTCGTGGCAAATGGGAATAAATTGTTGTTCATCAGTAGTCAAGGACTTTTCATGGACAATCCAATAGACTACTTTCACCTCAGATATGTTGTTCATACCATTAGGTTGATGTGATGATGTAGTGCTCGACATTGAATGGCTAATTATATTGGGTGACATTACTTGGAATTCTGATAAACTCATAGTGGAATTTACAGTGTAAGGTAGGAGACATGTACTTCATGGAGCTTCTTTTAATGGCCTTCGTACTATTAAAAGACAGCAGTTGCATAAAGCCTTATCTGAAGGAGTTCATCTTGTTGTGCTCCAAGTTTGCTATAAAGATGCTTCTTTATTTCAACCTATGACTACATATGCTACTCAACAACCTCTCCCACAAGTAATTTTGCAAGTTTTAGATGAATTTGAATATGTTTTTCAGGAACCCACACAACTTCCTCTTTCTAGACCTAGTCATGATCATCAGATTCCATTGATACAAGGATCTAATCCTGTGCAAAAACAACCATACCGATATACAAAGCAACAAAACGACATTATTGAAAATTTGATCAAAGAATGTCTAAAATCTGGGATTATACAACACAATACCAACCCTTACGCAAGTCTAGTAGTTTAGCTGGGAAAGAAAGATGGCTCTTGGAGATTGTGTGTGGATTACAAAGAGTTGAATAGTCATAATCAAGAATAATTTTCCTATTCCTTTGATGGATGGTTCATTAGATGAATTGCACGGTGCTACTTTTTTTTCAAAAATAAATTTTAGAGCTGGTTATAATCAAGTTCGAATGGCAAGTTGTGATATGAGTAAGACAACATTCAGGATACATAGGGGCCACAATGAATATTTGGTCATGCCATTTGGGCTTACCAACGCTCCTGCTGCTTTTCAAAGTCTCATGAATGATATTTTTAAGCAATTTTTGAGGAAGTTCTTGTTGTTTTTTTTTTTTTTAAATGATATACTCATCTATAGTAAGTCTTTAGATGAGCATATTGTACATCTACAATAGGTTTTGTTAACAATGTAAGCTAATTCATTGTCTACTAAATTATCTAAGTGCTATTTTGCGGTTCAAAAGATGGAATACCTCAGTCATTTCATAAGTGGTGATGATGTTTCTACAGATCCTGTGAAAATCGAAGCTATGATCAATTGGCCATTGCCACAGTCAATAAAATAATTAAGAGGCTTCCTTGGGCTAGCTGGATACTACGACGGTTTGTCCATAGATATTGAGTTATAGCAAAACCTCTCATGGACATGCTTAAAATAGATAATTTTTTATGGACAAATGAGGCTAAATTAGCCTTTCAGCATCTTAAACAATTATTGTCTTCTACTCCTGTGTTAGCTTTGCCAGATTTCAATAAAACCTTTATTATAGAAGATGATGCTTTCGGGTTTTGCATTAGAGCAGTGTTAATGCAAGAGAATCACCCGATTGTCTTTATAAGCAGAGCCCTCAATAGACAACAACAATGTCTTTTCACATATGAAAAAGAGCTCTCCAAGAGTAAATATCCAGGATGCATAGGAACAATATCACAAAGCACTTAATCACTATATTTGCCAATTGAAAATGAAACTAAAACTTGTTTCTTTACCCAAATCTCCCCACATTCATTCAGCCACTGCAATTTATAAGGTTTCAGATGTTTAAGGGTTCGCAAGTTCAGCTTCTCAACCAATGTGGTACTCGTAACATTTGTGTAGCTTCCTCCATCTATGATCATACTGCACACCTTATTGTTGATGAGGCAGCTATTAGTACTCTCATAAGCCAAGGATTTGATGAAGCCAAGCAAGCAATTGGAAATGTGTCTTAGGCTTTGTTTTAGAGTGAGTGAGTGTAATTGGTGAAAGAGAACCTATGCACAGCTGAGGAGAAATTCACTAGCACATGGTCTAAAATGATTAAAACAAACTACAAAGCACAACCTGACTTTTTGGTAAAAACATTTTTGAAAATAAAGTATTGGACGAAAATAAATCGATTTCAGGATAAGTGAAATCAGTTTATTCATGTTCTGGATAGAATAATGCTACTGTTTCATTGAATCTGTTTTGGGTTTTTCCAATATAAAAACAGTGTGCCTTCTAACGTGCGCCACAGAGTTGCAAATTGAGAATCAATTTGAGAGATTACTGTGAAAATCAACTTGGGAAAACTAGGAATTTCTTGATCAAATTGAAAGGGGCTTTTTCTTGAAGAATTACTCTTGACCAAAGTACTGTGCAATTGGATTTCTTCAAGACTATCGAAGGCCACTCTTGCTGCGCCAATCAAGGAGTTTCTCAACCTTTCTTGAACCCATTTGATTCAAGATTTTTGTTGTTTCATTGTAATTTTGTATAATTCTTAAACAATTGCATTGAGTGTGGGCTATAGGATTTATCCGTGTATTGTTGTTGAATTGATTGGGGCTGCGGGGTGTAATTTCAATAATTCAGTGGTGTTCTTAGTTCTTACGGGGTGTGAAAACTATGTGTTTGATTGTAATTGAACAATTGAATGTTTTAGTGAAACTTTCTTTGCTAGTGGGGCAAAGAAGACTGAACGTAGTCCTTGAGGAAGGGTGAACCAGTATAAAATTGATTATGTCTATCTTCCTTGACCCTTCTCTTGCATTCTTGATTAATTCTTGATTACTTGTTTAGCTTCTGCACTGTCCACTGTATTTGAATATAAACAGGTAGTTTACTGTGCTATTTGATAAGTGTAATTGTTTTTTTTAATAAGTATGGCTGCTGCATAGTGTTTAAAATTTTTGAATTTCAATTTCACTGTATATCATCCATTATTGCACCAAAATAGTGTATTGGGTGTGACTGAGTTTCTTTAGGAAAACTATTGCATAATTGTCATTCAAATTGAGCATTTGACCATTACTTAGGTGTTGATTTAAAATTTGTCTTAGCTAAAGACTCTACATAAATTCTTCCAACAATCTTAGTCTTATTGTTCATCATTGGATATGATATTTAGCACTTGTTGATTTGGTTCTGTGGCTACTTTTTCAATTCCATAATATAACAAATTTGTATTCTACATAATAGACAAACTTTTCTGCATAATACTTGAACCTGAATTGTTGTGTTTAGTGGTGTTTTCAAATCTGTTTTTGTAATCGGTCATAAAGTAATTTTGAATCAGCTTTGTAATATCGACTTTGAGGTTTTTGTATATGTAACTATTGTGAATCCTTGCTTTTGATTGTTTCTATTTTATACCACTGCAGATTTGTTGACTCTAGCACAATTATTATTCTTTCAAATATATCATTCTCTCATTACTATATTGCATCATTTTATCTTTTCTGAATAGCACCACAATTATCATTTTAGATAGGCTATTCTTAACTGCTTTGTGCTTTATCATTGAGTCTTGTTCGATTGTATTTTGAACCTATCCAGGAGGTATACCATTCCAACTTCAACTGTTGTTTTTGTGTATTGGTTAAGTGTCATATTGGTTCTGCTACGTTGTCTCTATAACCTATTTTGTGGAACCTTTAATTGACTAATGTAGTTTGGTTTTCCCTTATTCATAGTTCACTTCTTACATTAGTTTGAATTGATTGACTTGCACTTTGCCTATTAACTTGTGTGATGGTTCTTTGGTGATTACTGTATTATATTTGAGTGCTCCAGTATTGGTTTTGCATTGTTACATTGTTGAAATTAGATTTCTACTACTAGATAGATTTCACTTATATACAATGTTGATTGTTGTTACTCTGAGAAAAATAAATCAGTTTATCCGTGCCTGAAATTAGTTTATTTCTACTCTGCACCTAATATCTTTTATCTTTGAGATTATTAAAGGTTTTCTATTTGCGATAAATGTTTAGAATGTTTTAAATTGCAAAATCCTTTTAAAGTTCAATTCACCCCCCTCTTGATCTCAGCCAAATATATTTTCAGCAGCGAGTATGAAAAATATTCTCCCTTTGTTGTTCCATGTCATCTTCTTTAACTTGGGAATTTAGAACACGTCTAGTTACAAGTGCTTCTCCCTCAGTTGCATATTCAACTTCATCGTCACTTTCTTCCTCAGTTTCAACCATGGATTTATCACCTTTACTATCACATTCCACAATATTGTCACATAGAACCATGACTCTCTTGTTTGGGCATTGTGATGATATGTGACCTGAACCAAGACATTTAAAACATTTTATATCTCTGTTTCTAGAGGAATGAGTTTTAGCTTAACCTTTCCCCCTTAAATCTTCTGCAGTTTTGTTCTTAGCTGCTTCCTTTGGAATACCTTTTTTCTCCTTCTTCCAGCTCGCTTTGTAGGATGAACCAGAACCAATGTTGTACTTAGAGATTCCTTTTTGCTTAAGTTTCCTTTCCACCTTAATGGCCATATGCACCATGTCTTCTAATTCTACATAGTGTTGCAACTCTACTACATGTGCAATTTCTTTATTTAATCCATTGAGAAATCGTGTCATGGTTGCTTCTCTATCTTTTTTCACATCATCTCTCACCATTGCCATCTCCATCTCCTTATAATAGTCCTCCACACATTTAGAGCCTTGCATAAGTCTCTACAATTTTTGGTAGAGGTCTCTATAGTAATGGCTAGGAGCAACCCTCTTCTACATTAGAGTCTTCATTTCTCTCCATGTATCTATTAGTCTCTTTCCATCTCTCCTCCTACTTAACACCAATTTATCCCACCACACTATGGCATAATCAGTGAACTCTATTACAGCCAACTTCACCTTTTTTGCATCTGAATAAGATGAACTCCATTTTCTTCTCCCACTTCAGATATATTTCTGGATCATTCCTCCCTTGAAAAGAATGTATTTTCATTTTGATGTTATTAAGGCTTCCATCTCTGTGATCAAATCTCTTATGATTTCTCTCACACCTATCTCCTCTACGCTTGTTTCTACCCATCAAAAAATCATATTCCTCCTCTGTCTCCCCTTTATTTTCTCTACCAAAGTCATCATCTTCACTCCCTCCATGGTTTCTCTTATTTCGCCTTGAACTATTCCCATCATCAAATTGATTATTTTGCAGATTGGTTAATTTCTCATCTTACCTATCCATTTTGTCCCTCATCTCTCCCAACATCATATTCACTCTCTCAAATTGTTGCTGCATTGATTTAAGAGTAAAATCAAGGTTTGATGAGTCTCCAAAATTTCTCTCTTTATTTGTCATTTGTAGAACCTGAAATGAAAATGTTAGTGATAAAAAAAAATATTTCTCACTGTTCCTCACGTGATTACACTCAAGGATGACGCTCTACACTCGTGTTTGCTCTCTATTCTTCATTTAAGTCCTTCATCAGCCCATATCAATTTGAGAACGTGATCAAACTTAAATTCAATCTTAGACTTTGTTTGTGTAGTCAAAATGTCTTGAACCATCCCAATCAATTTTTAGTTTTCGTGTCCTTGACCTGGTGATTGGTCCACTTGGAATTTGTAAAACTTCCTTTTACATTCTTATACACAAATTTTTGTTGCTTATCATAGCTGTGTAAAACTGAATCCCAAGTTTTTTGGTCCTTTTTAGGTAGTTGATCGTATTGGAGTTGTTGCATAAAAGTTGGATCTTTTGTAGTCTTCTCAAACACATCATGTCTTTCATGTTGCTCCGCTTCGCAAACACATTGGTGAACCTGAAGAAATTTTGGATTGAGCTACTAGCAAACGCGAAAACCAAGTTGTTACTAAAGTCTTGGTTAAATGGAAACACCAGCTCCTTGAAGATGCTAGCTGGGAATATATTATAACCTGAGATAGAAGTTTCCTTCCTTTCATCCTTGAGGATAAGCATTTTTTCAAGCCAGGGGATTTGATATGGGTGCCACGTGTTGAGTTGGCAAGGTTACTCCTTTAGTTATGTATATCTTAATTAGTCAAAAGATGTGCAGTTTGTCAAAGACGCATTTATATATTTTGGATATAAAAGGTTGTCATCAAGGAGGGTGAGGGTCATTTTGGCAGTTTGTAAATGAAAACTATTCTCTCTTGTTCTCTTCCGCTTCTTTGCATTAACAAAAAATTTTTCGGAAACTATTTTGTTTTTTTAAGATTCCCTAGTACGTGTGAGAGTTCTTTGAGTTGTATTCAATTCCTAGATCTTCTATTTTATCAGATTCCAAGCTGAATTCGTTCTCAGTGAAACAAGAGGTTCGATTTTCCAATGTTAGAGTCTTCGAACACCACCTTGAACAAGTAGTCGTAATCATGGTTCGCTCTGTACGCATCCATTTTCTCTCTTCCTTCTCATGAGACCATGCCTTCAGAAGATCTTAACTTTGATGGTTTTTTCTTCAATTTGTTTGCGAGAATTCAATTGGTTTGAAGTTTGCTTCTACATGGATTCTTCTCCTCATGGTTTTTAAACAGCTTAGGGTGCCTCCGAGATCATGAAAATTCTAAGCTACAAGTGAAGTCTACTTGGGACTATGAAAAAAGTTCCACAAGAATTAAACAATACAGGCAATATATCTTATTTTTTCAACTTCTATCTTTATACATCAAGGGTGACTTGGTCACTGTCAAAATTCTTGAGGAGGTGTATATAGAGGAATTGGATAACTACAATCATCTTAATGGTGGGATTCTGTTAAATAAATAGTATTCTCTCAATTGCACGTGGGATTGGAACTCCTATAGCATTAGATAACTGCACAGTGAAAAAAATGAGAGGCTTTTGTTAGTTTATTGTAGATGTTGATCTTCTCTCTTGTCTCAACATTTTTTGGTGGAGCGTCCTAGTTTCGCTTTTATAGCAGATATCAAATATGAAAGGCTTCCTCCTTTTTTTTTTCTTTTTTCAAAATGATAGGTTATGAACTTTCCTTTTATAGACATAGTAAACAAGAGGAGCTTCATGAAAAAAATTTAAAAATCAGATAGCAGTTTGTGCCAAAATTTTTAGTAAATAATCATGAGACTATTAGGTATTTGCAACATGAAGATTTTCCTATGTCTCCTTCCAAGAGAGATGTTGTTGTTGATGTTGCGGTGATCGAAGTTCATCATTCTTTTTTATCATGATGATGGCCTTGAAGGCAAGTCAAGTTTGGTTGAAAGCCTCTTGGGTTATTGATTAGAATAAACAAACTTCTCCTAAGGTTGATCTTGATCCTCCTGCGAATTTACCTTCTTCATTTTTTTGCCTCTTCATTTGTTATGGATGATATTATACTTCAGGAATATAATTACGATATACATAATACTTTAGAATAATCATAGGCAATACATGTGCAATCTGTTCAAAGCAAAGAATCTATTCATTTTGATGGAAACTCTTTGCAGGATAACAGAATGATTCTTCCGCAAGGAAAAGATTTCGTAGGAAATTCTTTACAAATTGATAATGTTGTTGCCTTATAGAATCTTGAAAGCAAGTTTCACAAGAAGCAAAGTTTGGTTTCTAAGAGGTGGACAAATATGGCTTTCGAGTTCTAACTCGGAATCTGATGGTCATGATGATCTGGTCCAAACTACTTGTAGCTTGGCATGCTACCTAAAAAGCATCTAAAGTTGTTGAAAAGCCTCTAAAGCAGACAATTTCCATTTTTCTAGCTTTTATACTTGGAGTAATGGTAGATTGCGTGCGCATAGAGTGGATAGGAAACTTGACAAAATTGTTGCTAATTTTGACTGTCTTTATCTTTGTAAAGCTTGCAGGAACAATAGCTATACAACAAGTAAAGTGACTTATTATTGATTGTCTTGATCTTTGTAAAGCTTGTAGTGTAGGTTTATTATAATTGTTAGCAATCAAAATATTATTTTTGTAATACAACAAGTAAAGTGACTTATTGGCCATCAACACCTTCTTCACCTCGCTCTCTCTCACCAAACACTTGTTTTGCTCTCAATCGTTTCACTCTTACTTCCTTGATGACGTGTTTCACTTTTTTTCTTTCCATTCTTTTTATGTGTTTCACTCCTTTTTCCTTTCTCTTGCATTCTTCTTTCTCTCAATTTTATTTGGTCCTCACAAACCTCTCCAGGAGATAATGGTTTGAGAATAATTTTCTTCTCATTATGTATGAAAGAAATCTTATTTGTGAACCCATCATGGATTGCCCTTGTATCATATTGTCACGATCTCCCTAATAGGATATGACATGCCTCTATTAGAACCACATCATATAACAAATTGTTAGTATATTGTTCCATGGAAAGGCACACCTCCGCTTGCTTATTCACGATCAACTCTAAGCCATTGAAGTTTGTACCACCTAGGATGTGGCTTAGTCTCCAAATTTAATTTAGACACCAGTCTACAACTAGCCACATTGGTACAAATTCCACTATCGACAATCAAAGAGCACAATTTCTGATGTGAATCCACACACAATTTCAGCCAAAAAGACGAAGAATTAATGTGATATCGTATCTCAACCTATAGTGCTCCGATTGCAATGAAACCAAAACGAGAAGAAAGATGAGACTCTGAATCGCAATTTAGACATATAAATCACCGGAAAAGGGTTAGT
>Ga0099825_1001817_pt1 | contig 27756 bp, 11 predicted proteins | sample SiratroredBW_FD_76838 | JGI IMG/M metagenome (GOLD analysis project Ga0099825, IMG submission 76838) | Root nodule microbial communities of legume samples collected from California, USA - Siratro red BW | ecosystem: Host-associated > Plants > Roots > Nodule | place: USA: California | collected...
AAATTATATTATATATATATATATATATATATATATATATATATATATATATATATATATATATATATATATATATATATATATATTAAAATTGTTAGTTAAAAGAAATGTCAATTGAAGATTGGTATTGTATGTGAGACTAAATAATGGTGTATTCACATATGAAATATTTTGAAAGCATGTTTTTAAATTATAAAAAGTTAAAAATCTATTTGGTTTGAATAAGATTTAAGTGATGTTTAATAATTAAGTTCATTAATTATCATTGTTCCAAGGACAGTGTGAGTGTTCAAACTATGGAGTGTATCACTCAAGTCATATTGAAAATATATTTATTTTTTATTATTTTAACTTTGTTCTCTGATTGAATATTATTTGAATGACATCTTGTTGTTTAAATGATTTCTAAATGGTGTGTAATCATTAAACTCATTACTTATCATTGCTTAAATGACACTGTGAATGTTCAAACATTGAAGTGTCCGACTAAAGTTGTAGTTTGTAGCCTAAGCAAGGGAAAAACAAAGACTAATCTGGTCTCTCTAAAAGCATATTAATTGAGTGTTAAGTTGAATGCTTGAGTGAGAAATATGGTGGCATGCATAGACTTTAAATGTTTGGAGAACCAAGCAACCACATTAAATGTACTCATGAAATGTCCTATCACTCAAGCATTTGTGAAGACATGATAAAATTATGAAATATATTGAAATTATTACAACTTATGTGTATCACTCATGTCTATGCATGTGTCAGTGTACGTGTGTCTGTGTGTGCGTATGTGAAATGAAAAATATTCATATTGTAAATCTATATATTATAAAAAAATAATTTTTTTACAAAAATATTTCTCTCAAATTTTTATTTATAGATACTTGTTTTTGTTCATAGATATACAAGTGAGAATATATGATGTAAGTCACATATAAAAAAGTCCTCCAATTCTAAAAAAATTATATTATTTTCTATAAGAATCAAAATTTTAAATAATAAATAATTTCTATAACTCATATTACAACATTTCTAAAAAAATATAAGTTTTGGTCCAAACTTAAAATAAATATAAGTAAACATGAATGAAAAAAATTATATATTCTTCTTTCACACTAATCTTATGGTTAATCTTTATCACTTGAATATCAATAAAAGTTTCTCTTTACTAGAATTTAGTACTCTTATCTATAAATACCATCATGCTACATTTTTCATGCATGGCAAATTTTATTTTTTTATACATGTAATATAAAATTATATATTAAATAATACATTGAATCATATCATTTGACATATAAATTTAGTTATGTTCAGACTTAATATATTATTTATTGAGTTAATGACATCGATTTTTTTGAGAAAATTTGAGGCACATATCTCCTCACAATTTCTTCACATTTCTCTTTAGTTTTACACAGTCAAACTAAACTCTTCTTCACCATTAAATATCAGTGAATCCTTTTTAATAATTACTCATTTAACTTGAGTACATTTTAAATATGTCACGGGAAACATATGTGAGACAAGGAAGGATGGTAAGCAAAGGACAGCTTGGTAATTTCATATATCAGTTTCGGCCCATTCCTGTTTTCTTTAAAACCAGCTAATAGTGTCAGCAAAAAAGAAACAACCAAAAAGAACCATACTTGTGCAACAGAGATGGCACGGTTGTTGCTACCGATTTTCGCATTCTGCGCCGTTGTCATAGCTGTCACAGGCTCCACCTTCGATGAGTCAAACCTTATTCGGCTGGTATCGGATTTGGACTCGCACATGCTCGACGTGATCGGACAGAGCCGCAATGCTCTTTCCTTCCTACGCTTCGCTCGACGCTACGGCAAGAACTACCAGTCCAACGACGAGATCCGACACCGATTTCAGATCTTCTCCGATAATATTCGACGCATCAGATCCAGCAACAAGAGGCCTCTCACTTACACTCTCGGTGTAAATAGTATGTGTTTGCTAAATGATTCACTATTTCACTTTCTTCTCTTTCCTCCTTTTGTCACTTAGGTTATTGTAAATCTCTGAACTCGCAGATTTTGCTGACTGGACTTGGGAGGAGTTCACTAGACACAGACTCGGCGCTGCTCAGAACTGCTCCGCCACACTCAAAGGCAACCACAAGCTTACTGATGCTGCTCTTCCTGAAGAGGTCATTTCCCGTAACTGTTGTTGATTTTTAACTTCATCATCTTCTGAAATTAAAATTAATGAATGAATTAATCATCATATGAAATTAATATACTGCCTACTAAATCATGCAAGCATCTAATCTTATAACTGTCTATAGACTGGACTGTGTAGTGAGGAGAATGTGGCATAGTGATTGATGTTTTGTTTGGTATTGGAGGTTAGGTTGAAAAATTAGGAAAAGAGAAAGAAGTGGGAAATAAAACAAGCGAAAAGTGATAATATATATGTAAAAACTAAGAGCGATTTGAATTATCAGACATAAGAAAAAATGTTTTTATTAATTAGAATATTATTTTCATTTGATATTTTATTTTTATTTATGTATTATTATGTTTTTTAAAAATTTATTAATCTCATAATTAATTATATCATCTCATAATCAATTATATTACTTTAATTGCGAAATGATTTAAAGTAATATATAATAAAAACAACATAATTATTTATATTATGTTATTTAAATTTTAACTAATTTCATTTTACATTTACATTAAAAACCACTCACATTACTTTTTTCCTTTTCAATTTTTCAACTTTCCACTTTCCACTTCTTTCTATAGAAAGTAATAAGTGACACCCTTTCACCAAGATTTATTCACATCTTTCCTCAGTAAACAACTAAATGGTTTCTATTGTTTAAGTTGATTATCTTAATATTCAAGTTAAATATGTTAATACTAAATATTTCATTTATTTCAAACTGTTTTACTATAATAATTAGATATTCTCAATATATAAATAATTTATTTGTTATAAATTTAAACAGTAATGTATTTTTTTAAATAAATTAAAAAAATCAATACTCTATTATATCATTTAATATGAGATTAAAAAAACTACCATCATTATGATAAGAAAAAATGTATGATTAAAACACCACTCTCATTTTTTAAAATTTCACTTGTGTAATTTTTTTTTAAAGTAGTTATAAGACAACAAAATCTAAATATAAAATAAATTAATTTTTTATAATTTTATTTATAAATTTACTTATAAAAACATTTTATTTAACTTCAAAAACTGTTATACTAACTTGTAGAAAAATTAATTTTAAAATATAAAAAAATTTAAACTTATTATATATTTATACTTTTTTTTCTTATAAGTATTTATGAAAAAAGTATCCGACATTTAGTGAAAGAAATAAATATTGCAAATAAAAAAATAGATAATGTTTTTCAGACATAAGATTTTAGTAAAGTTATTAAATAAGAAAATAAAATATAAGTTAAAAATAATTTATTTATCAATTAAAAGTAAGAATTTAGAACATGTTTAAACCAACTTCTTGGTAAAGTTATATAGAAAAGGAATAACAAGAAAAAATAATAATTTAACTTCTTCATAAACTAAATTAGTTTATGTACAAATTAAAGAAAAAGTTAGTGCTTGACTGCAATTTGGTCCATGTCCTTGGTTTTCTTTTTTCTTGAAAAAAATTTGTTTTCTGATTCCAAAGAGCCTTTGTGTGTGTGCAGAAAGACTGGAGAAAAGAAGGTATAGTAAGCGAAGTTAAAGATCAAGGTCACTGTGGATCTTGCTGGACGTTCAGGTTGCATTGTGACCCAAGAAACTGTTTGGAATGAGTAAAAACATTCTGATTTATCACTCTTCTAACCTCAAAAGTTGTAATATGCAGCACAACTGGTTCCTTGGAGGCAGCTTACGCACAGGCCTTTGGGAAGAATATCAGTCTCTCTGAGCAGCAGCTAGTGGATTGTGCCGGCCCTTTCAACAACTTTGGCTGTCAAGGTGGGCTACCCTCTCAAGCATTTGAATACATTAAATACAATGGTGGCCTTGAAACTGAGGAAGCATATCCCTACACTGGAGAAAATGGTGTCTGCAAATATACAGCTGAAAACGTTGCTGTTCAAGTCATTGACTCTGTTAATATCACTTTGGTAATTAAACAGATAGATAGGTTTCTGCTTGATGTGTGTGGATAATTCTTACTTCAACTACTTTTATATGCGATATTCAACTGGTTTTAGTTTTGTGTCGGATGTAGGGTGCTGAGGATGAATTGAAACATGCAGTTGCTTTCGCTCGGCCAGTTAGTGTGGCATTTGAGGTGGTGGACGACTTCCGATTCTACAAAAAAGGAGTTTACTCTAGCAACACTTGTGGCAGCTCGCCCATGGTGAGTGTTATGCAAGAGTATACCTCATTCTTCCAAATCTAATGTGTAATGCAATTTTCAGAACAAAATGTTTAATTCAATGCATCGTTGTTTATGTCAAATTTACGATATTTCGAAACACAGTTGTTGTTCTGGATGCATGTTTATAACTGTTGGCATCTTGATACATGTTTATAACTAAGTCGTTGATTGGAAATTAATAAAATATGAATTTGGGTGGCAGGATGTAAATCATGCCGTTCTTGCTGTTGGGTATGGAGTTGAGGATGATATTCCATATTGGATCATTAAGAATTCTTGGGGAAGCACCTGGGGTGACAATGGCTATTTCAAGATGTTGTTTGGAAAGAATATGTGCGGTAAGGATCCACCTGACCCAAATTCTTAAAGAATAGTTATAAGTTCATTTCACAAGTTTGAAGGACACTAGTCTTACAATAATTAGACAAGGAGTGACAAACTTTTTCTTAATCAGAAAACAGTGGAGTGGCAAACTTTTTCTTAATCAGAAAATGTATCTTGTGTCATTTTTTGTGCAGTGGGTTTTTACTTGATCAAACATTATCTATTGCAGTAGAACACTACATTTTCTGAAGTATCATTCTCTCTCTTTTCTTACACACTTTTTCAAAGTTTTTAAACAAAGGTGATCCCTAGTCCTCTCTAAGTGATTGGCCAGATGTGACAAAGGCCTTAACATATATAGAGAGCAACTATAAAAATTTCAAACCCTTTTATGACTCTGAAAATTTGACATTCCTAGAGTTGTTGATATTAATGATATAATATGTGACATTAGTCATTTTTCACTAGTAGTTTTTATAACCACTTTGATTTAATTTCAGGTGTTGCAACTTGTGCATCGTATCCCGTTGTGGCTTAAATTGTATCGGGAGAGATGCTAACTGCACCTTGCACCTCATGCTTCCTCTTTTCTATCAAGGTGAATTGGACTGTTATGATAATTTGTAGTACATGTCGATCTTCATTTGTAAAATAAGTTTGGATTTGGGTTTCACATTCTCATTGGGCTGAATCACATAACAAAATCGTACAGTGTCAAATCTTATCATCTATCTCAATGGACTAAACTTGGTTTGTCCATCTTGTTTCGACCCAAATAAGAACTTACTTCCTAGATTTCGAATCTATTTTATATGGACCACCACTGGCGATAATGGGCTGAGTTATGGGCCAAATAGATTATCACAGACCACCAAAATTTACTGTGCACTTTAGAACAGTCAATCATGGTTTCAACCAATAAAAACTGTGACATGTGACATGTTATGATGATAGGATCAACACAGCTATATATACCCCCTTTATATAGTCACCTAGTATTGTTTTATTGCTCAGTTAATAATTTATCGGTATATATGTATTTAAAAAAAAAATTCAAATCATATTCTCTGAATGCTTCTGGCAGCAACATTACCAAGTTTTTCGCTTTACTAACACTGTTGTATACCTGCTCATCTTGAAAAATTCAATCCCTTATCTAACAAACACAAAAAAAAAACACTTTTTTTTTCTTACATATCCCTTAAAATAAAGAAAAATTAATATATAACCGTATGTTTAAAAAAAAAAAAATTGGTTCCTTTAATGTTGGGCCGCCCTGGCACGTGCACGTAAGTTCCAACACCGTTTGCTTGAAACACACTGTTTGTTTAACAATGCTTTAATCTTAAAGAAGTAAGTTATGTTATTATTATTATTATTATTATTTAATTTCTAAAAGAAAACCTTATTTGGAAGGTTGCAATACACATCTTAGAAACATTTATTTATGGTGATGATTATGAGTTTTTAACTCATCTTTTGAGTCAACTAAGTATGAACATCTAAACTTATGAAAAGAAAAAAAAAATTTGAGATTTTTTGTGTGAGATACTATGTCTGTAAAATAAAAATCTACATAAAAATAATCGTACACTATCTTTACTTAATTTATTTTAAAATAAATTTAAAAAAATGTATTCTATTAGATTATTTAAAACAAATCTTATGAATAACAATTATTTTCATTGTTACTCTAACAAGTTATTCATGGTAATGGTAATGCAATAGACTGTTGCATATTTAACAATGTTATCTTTATTTATTTATTGTAAATATCAAATGTTTAAATGATTGTATTAGTTTACTCTTTCATTTTTTTCTTAGAGAAATAATATTATACTCAACTCGTTCCATGTATAAGTACTAAAAAACGAGTAATCAACATTGTTTTTAAATTAATATAAATTTAAGTTAAAAGAGAAAATAAATATAGGAATTTTTTTATATATATTCAAATTTAATCTGGAATACTCAAATTAATTTTCCATGATATTGGTGTATATTTGATTTTTTTTTAAATTCAATTTTACTTTAAATATTATAATAAACTATTTTTTTAAACTTAATTTACTTTTGTATTTAAAATGGACGTACACACATTTCTCTGTTATATTTAATACCGTGTGATCATGCAGTAACATCTCTCCTTTTCACATCTCCTAGGACAATTTGATTTATATCGAACAAATTATTTATATATATGTATATGATTATAATTGAATTAGGTATTATATTGGTGTTTTTTAAATTAGTTAAATTTTATTATTATTAGTATTTTACTCATAAAAATCTTTTACTTTTACATTTACTTTTACATTAACAAACGAAATACATTCATACTCTATTAATTGCTATATTTCCGTGACAGGTGCAGTCCAACTGAGGAAGAGAGGGCCGTTGTTTGATCATTTCCTGTGGTCTTACGGATGATTTCTCTGTGGTCTAGGGACACAAGACTCCAACTTTAGTTCTTTTATATATTTAATAATTTTATTATATTAAAATATATAATTTTATAATTTATTATTTTAGTAATTTTATTATTTTATAAATAATCAATTAAAAAATAATATAATTTAAGATGTGTATATAATTTTATAAAAATAATATTAAAAAAATATATAATCATTATTTTTTGAAAAATATTATTTATGTATTTATTTTATTAAAATGAATAAGTTATTTTATTTATTGAAAAATAAAACTGTCTAATTAAAAACTAATATTAGAAAAATTTATTAAATAACATATCTCTATATATAATAATATAAATGATATGGTGTAATGTAAATATCAAATTCATATGTATTTTCAGTTTTCTAAAATTTTTGTATGTTTTATAAATGTCTTCCTAATTATTTGTTTACTAAAATTAAGAAAATTAAATGAAAAATAAAGGAAATAAAATTTAAATTTTAATTTAAATAAATAAAAAATAAAAGTCTAATTTAACATATTTCAGCAACATTTAAATTGTTTAAATTAATTTTCCGAAATCAATTATACTTACATAAAATTCAAGAGCCACACATAAAAAAGAATTATGTAAAATACAAACGCAAATTGTGCCGCCGTAACAGAACCATGGAGAGAGAAGAGTGGATGTCACAGTAGCATCATGGTCCTTCATCTGTGACAATGAAGTAGTTGCTGGCCTTATCCATAATGACCTGTGAGACACGTGGCCAAATCCCTGTTTATGAGAGACACGTGGCATAATCTTTGTGTCTTAGTATCGGGACAAGTTCCCGCCGGCCACTCTCTGTCAGCAACGTGCCACCTTCCTCGTTGTTGATGTTTTCACATTATACAAAATTTAAACCAACCACAATAAATAATTATATTTTTAATTTATTATTTATTATCAATTTAATAAATAATGACAAAAAATGTATCACACTATTATTCAGGACCAGAAAAAATACCTTTTGAATCTGAAAGAAAAAACAAACTAAAATATATTTTTGTAAGGTCTTTTACACCATGGATTGTGTATTTCGTTGTAAGAATGTTAGTTACAGGATCTTTGGGGCTAAGAGAAATAGAACTTTTATTACTGGGATAAAGTTGGATGAGTTGATGGAGATTCTTGATTTCTTAATATTTAATTAAGTCAAAATTTGTTGGTTTTGTGGAAAAGCTAATAATTATAATCAGTGAGAAAGGGGCAAATGGCTCAAGAGAATATATTCTATAATTATTAATTAAATATTAAACAAAAGGTAAAGCACAAAGGAAGGAACAAACATGAAATGGTGGGTGAGAATTGTGGGATCCACCATTTCCCAGATTATATCCAATTCATAATCAGACGGCTCACAGTCAACCATTCCTCTGTCTGCAGAAACATGCAATTAAAAACAAAATGTACCAAGTTGTTATTTTTCAACAGGATAATCTTCTATATTTCCTGCAGTAAAAATGTTGATGAAAAAAATTAAAACATGATCTTTAAGGATTATTTAATGTATTTCACTATATATTTAGAACCAAATTGTAAATAATATTTTTTTTAATTATATATTTGAAGATGTGGTAGGAAGAGACTTGTAATGTTAGGCATGTTGTTATTATTATTCAATGAGGATAAGATGTCACCGTCTTTGGCTCTTTATTATTCTTTATTTGTTTCTAAGACCATTTTTATCAGTTAAATTAAAATTGAAAACTTTAGATTAAAAAAATGAAATGATTTATGAATCACTGTTCTTTTTATGTGGTTGGACTAGAGAAAAAAATCTGTACCCATGTGCACACACTAGGTATTTATATATTTATACCCCACAACTCATCCCACGCCTCTCTTTGTTGTTGCCTTTTGTGTCTTTCATCTCCTTTCTCACCCAACTATTCTTCTCAAGTTTCTGTTTCTGTCAAAACGATGCCGTTCGCTCTGCAAACTAACGGAGGAGTTAGTATCGGACTGTCCTCCTTCGCCCACTGCGTTGCGATCTGTGATCGGGATTTTCCGGCCGAGGATTCCGACTCCAGCTCCGACTCCTCCATAGGGAGGAACAGCATCTCGTCTGAAGATTCTTCTGACCAAGAAGATGCCGGCGAGGTTGAGAGCTCCTTCAAAGGCCCTTTGGATACCATGAACGATCTAGAGGAAGATTTACCTGTCAAGTAAGTTTTTTATGTGCTTTTCTGAACTGGGTGTTCTTCAAACTTCAATCTTTTCATGTGGGTAATAGAGCATAGTTGATTTGGAGTCTTGGTGTTCTGTTCTGTTCTCTTACTCAGTTTCTACTAGGAGTAAGGAGCAGAAGACATGTTTTTATTTTGTTTTAGCAGTTTAGAAATTTACTGTTTTGCCCTGGAGGGTTTGGTACCAGTGTTGGTGTTGAGTGATGATGATTCTGTCCACTGACTTAACCACTATGGAAAGGAGCATCTTTTAGAAAAATTCCATACAGTTGTATACTATTTCCTTTCACTTAGATAATCCATTAATTAATTTAGTGATCTGCTTTTATGATTGGGGTAAGTGGTTTAAAGAATATATCTGGTTCCTGACCTTTACTTAAAGGATTGTTGAAATTGATTGGCATAATGGATCTCCACCACCAAAACCAAAAGATTGGTGAGTGGAGATAGGTCATCTTTCTATGATGTTTGTGGGTTAGGGAAAAAAGTATCACACAATCTTGTTCCTTATGAAAACAAATTAAACAACATTGATGTCTTAAAATGTGGAGTGGATCATGAAATTTACAGCATAATATATTGGCTTCAAAGTAATGGCAATTGGATTGACTTGCATGAATTTTGGATTTAAATACAATTGTTGGATTAAAAACAAACCACTAATGCATTTGGAGGTCATTCAAAAAAATTTAATGCATGAATAAACTTTTTCCCTTGTACTTTTGGCAGAAGATAAGAAATTATAAGATCAATAAATTCTTTCTAAGTTAAAGTTAAAATCTACTGATGCATAAAAAAATTCAATCTACTCTATTTTTTTTTTTTCTTCTCAGTGCTCATATAAAGAGTTTTTCCAAACAAGACCTAAACTATTTATGGTAGCTAGACCCTATTTAAAGTCATACAGTGCTACAATTTTGTTTACTCTATATAACAACTTTTCTCTTCCAAATAGATGTATTTAAAGTTTCCTTTGTGGAATCATTTTTCATTCTTCTGAAATACTCTCTCCTATTACTATTTTGACTCTTGGATTTTGACAAAAAAATGTTTATATTTAATTGTCATTTTCAAAGTTTAGGAGATTTCCAAAAATGAAAACAGCATTAATTACTCTTTAATGAACAAGGGTAAATTAGTAAATTTCATAATCATTTTTATTAAAATCAAGATAATTTATTACATTCTTTGGATTCTCTGTTAGAACTTCAAACAGCACTCAAGAACCTTAAACAACAGTTAAAAAGAAACTTATAGAGTGTATGCATATGGACATTCTTCAAATACTGCTCTTCCTTCAGTTTAGTACCAACTCTCTAATAAAAGCTTCTAGACTCTCATGGTTTGTAATTTCTATAAACTTAGTCAATAGTAAAAGGTGTATTAGAAGGTGTGTATTGAGGAGGCATTGTTGGACAATTGAACTGCCACCCTTCTAAGATGTCAAAACTTGTATCCTAGGTGTTAAATTGTTTAGCTGAAAAAGGAAAAGTATTGTTTGATAAGATTATAAACGTAGCAATACAATTTCACATCGAGTCAAGAGTTTTTTATCGAGATTTTGGCTATTGATATGCATGGGTGGGAAAGAGAGATTCTAAACAAAAAGTAAAAAACTATACAAATGAACATATAAACTAAACATGAGAATGAAATACAGAGTAGTAAATGTAAGTGCAATGATAAATGTTACTATTATATATTTTACACTTGTATATTGCACTAGTGCAATGACAGTTTGTATTAGCTACTATGAATGACACTACTTATGTTCCTATTGTGACTGTTATTATCTTTTGCTCAAAAAGAGAAACATTATCGAATCAGTAGCTGAAGACAAACCAAATTACTGAGAACTCGTGATGCAAAATTTTAAAATATTGCAGACATAGAAAGGCATTTTTATTAACCTCTGTGATTCTGTTCTGCGTAATTCAGGAAAGGCATATCCAAGTTCTATAGTGGCAAATCGAAGTCCTTCACGAGCTTAGCAGATGCTGCAGCTGCAAGTTCTATGGAAGAGATAGTGAAGCCAGAGGACCCTTATGCGAAGAAACGCAAGAATGTAATAGCTCGCAATGCATCAATTGAGAGGAGTCGCAGTTGTGCAAGTAACATTGGTGGAATATCAAAGCGAGCCTCAAACATGGGTCGAGGAACATCTTGTCTGAATCTGCACAGCAGCGAAGAGGGTAGCAGCTCCTCATCCATATCTCCTCCATGCCCTCTTCCTCCTCTTCATCCACGTGCCAACAATAGGTCATCACTGCCTCAAGCTTCTTCTGCCACACGAAGTTCTCCTTGGAGGTCCTATTCTTGGTCTGATCTAAACGCTATAGCTGAGGCTCATGATATTTCTGGTTTGGCTATTTGTAGTGGAAACTAAATTTTTGACACTAAAGATGTAACCTTTTAGTTGGTAGTTGGTGCCCAGTGGTGAGTTTAGTTCACATTCGAGTTTGTTTGTGATGATGGCACAGTACTTTGTGAACTCCTCAACTGACTAGAGTGTTGTATATTATATCTCAGCCTTTGCTTATTTTCACCCTTGCTGCAACCCTACTTATCAGGTTATCAATAATTACAATTTCAGAAACTCGATGTGTTTTTCTTGGGTACATATAATTGGATTTGTTTAACAAGACATTGTTAGCACTCTACACTAGAAAATGAAAAAGGATTTCGAAGATAGAATCATTTTTGAAGTTGATTATTAATGACAGAGGTATACTTAATTCTTAATTCCAGTAGGTGGATGGATTGTTTCTTTCCTTGCACATTGTTTTCTACGAAATTTCTGGGTTAGAAAGTTGAATTTCAACATATGAAAATTTTAACGTTATATAGCACCCATATTTAGAAAAAAATTTAAATGATATAATGAGAAATTATATTTTCCATAAATGGAAATTACACTATTGGGAAGTAAGAATTATCCATAGAAGTTTAAGTGAATCTAAGTATTTCTAAATTATTTATTCAATTTCGTTATTTAAGTTTAATAAATAAATTAAAAATTTAAGTAGAATTAATTATTTAAATAATTATTCAAATTTTATTTTGAATAAATAAATTCAAACTTTTAAATAGATTTGATAATTTAAATGATATTAATCCAAGTTGTAAAAAATCATATATATTAAAGAAGAGATATATTAGTTTATGTTTTATTGGTATATTCTTAAAGTTCAGTTGTATTTGTCTAAAATAATAGTTTTTTAAGACATGAATGTTTTTTTTAAGAAAAAAGGTTAATCCATATCTTTTATTAGTATATAAATTAATATAATTTTCAGACGTTATATTTATTAGGCTTAAAAATAATAGTTTTTATTGAATTCAAAGTTAATTAAATTATAAATGAGTTAAACAAGTTAAACTTAAGTTTACTATTTTTTAAGAAGTCAGAATTAAACTTCTAATTAAACTTAGTCAAATAAATGAGTTAAATTAGAGTTAGTTAATTTCATTTAGTAGACAAATTCAAATTCATGAACTTCACTCTGTTGGACTAATATCTCCATTATTTAAGGTTAATATAAGAAAAGTAAAGTGAAAAAATATTTGTTATTAATAAAAAATAATAATATAATAAATTGGAAAAAAATACTTTATTTTTTAGTTTAGAAAGAAATGATATATTATATTTTGATTGTCTCCAATTCATATAACTATATGCTCACATGTCAATATAGGATCACTAGAGTCAAAAAAAAAAAAAAAAAAATAAAAAAAAAAAAAAAAAAATTAAAAAAAATATTTTTTTTTTTAATTTAAAAAAAAAAAAATTTTTATATTTTTATTATTTCAAAATAAAAAAAAAAAAAAAAAAAAAATAAAAAAAAGATATATATAAAAAAAAAAAAAAAAAAAAAAAAATCCAAACAAATAATATAAACTTATATAAGTGACTAAATCATATATATTTTTGATAAGTATATTAAATATGTTTTTTTGACTCCTAAAAACATTGAGAAATAATAGTTATAAGATTTATTGAATTATGGAAGATGTTATAAAGTTAAGACATCGAGAGATTAAGATTAATATATGCGTATCTATATTTATTACATATCTAACCTTAAAATAATTTTGCAATCTTGATCTCAATAAGCAATTCACATTATAACCTGTCAATATTTATCAAGTATTAATAATGTAATTAAGGTTATTATTAAAGCTTATATACATATATATAAGATTATATTATCTTTTTAGTGCTAGTATCTTGCATTATTCTTATCTTAAATTTAATCTAGTTTAAAGTGAGGTGTTTATCAATTACATTCCATAAAATTCATTATTAAACATAATTAATATTTAATGAAATAAAGTATTAAAATATATAATATATTATGAATTAGAATTAAAACAAACATATAATAAATAATAAAATACTTTTAAGCAAAATCTTCTTACTTAAATGGTTTTTTAGTAAACTTTTTTTAGCAATCAAATCTCAAATAATGAATGATTGCTTGAGTGAGACAATCCTTACTTAATTACTTAATTGTGGAATTCTAAAAATAAAAATGTATTCTTAAATTTATATATATCACTTGAACGAGACATACATTTCCTTAAACAATATATATAAAACTAAAAAGTCAACCAACAAAGATAACAAAGATTTAAAAAAGTCTAAGATTTTCAATTATAATTTTACCACAAATATATTTAATTAATTTAAAATTATAATTATATCTTAACTTCTACAAAAATTTCATTTAGTACCAAGTATTATCCACTTTTGAACCATAATATTTTCAAATTAGTAGATAAAACTCATACCAACTAGGATAGAGACCTAACTCTAAGAACAAGAAAATTGCATCCAAAGCTATAATCATAATTCACATTTTCACTGTACAACAATTTTGATAAACCCAATATTAAGTCATTTAAAATACTAAAACCCCATAAAAAATACAATTTAATTCAACAAGTTTTTATCCACACATGTAGAAATAAAAAAATAATCATTCATATAATTTTTTAAACAGTTTAATAACATTAAATTTTTATTTTTACTTCAAAATTTTCAGCTTAATGCATCACAAACACTTCAAGAATCCACCAAATTAATACATCATTATCTTCTCCTTTCATTCTAAATGCAAAGTTCAAAAACTTTATAACACCATCATAACTCACATAACAACTTAAAGTAACATAGAAAATTAAATTATATTTTCTTATCATAGATTGTTTATACTCTAAAATATATACAAAGTAAAAATAATAGCGAAGTAAAATATATTAAACAAATTCTTAAATTATCTCAAATCGTAAACCTAACCATTAATCATCACTAAAATAAGTTAGAAGTTACAAAATTTTCATTTTTCTCCACAATTCTTATGTAATATTAAAAAACGAGTTTAAGTTTAACTTGTCGTCACAAAATCAGTTTCTAAGATAATAATTATATTCATTTATATAGTCTAAATTAATTTTATTTCTAGTCGATGTGAGATTTTTAACACATATAGTTGAAACATAGACATTTTGGTACGTGGAATTAGATATTTGTGAGTAGTCTAACAATGACATGATAGACTCAACAAATATCATTATAATATAGATTATGATATCATATTAAGAAATTGATTTAAGTTAAACTCTTCTTTAAAAAAAAATAACTTGTAAGGTGATAATTATTCTAATTATATTATTTAAATTGACCTTATCTCTACTTGATGTAGGATTTTCTATACATAAACATACATATGTTAAAAAGAAAAAATGAGAAAACTTATCCAAAGTCATAACTCCCCTCTTTTGATGCTTAACAAAGGTTGTTAGCAAAATTGATGGTTTAAGTTTAATTTCACAGTGGAATGAAAAAGGAAAATTTAGAGATGAAATTTGTAACTCAGTATTTATTTTATAACTCAGTATTTGTATCCTACGTCACCTTTTCCCAAGTTTTCCCATCTTATTCTTTCTGGTTAAATTCCAATACAAGACCAACCCATATGTTTTATTCTCAACACCCCGTGACTACTTTTATTACAGCATAACATCAAATTACCTTGAACACATAATTTAATATATTAAAAGATTTAAATATATATATATATATATATATATATATATATATATATATTAATCTAATTATCACTTGTAAATTAATTCACACATTTATATTATAAGGCATTAAAATAAATCCTTACAAATATATAAAAAAAGAGGGATATTTTACCTCCATTGATTCTATAAGGCAAGAGTTAGTGAACAAGTAGTAATGAGAAAATTGTTATAATAAGTGATCTGATTTACTAGTGAGCACTTACTTATTATTCTTTTATTCATGTACATTATTCACCATTGTTTTAAAGTCCAGCTAGATTTGACCTTATGTTCAATATATTCACTACTTATGTCAAGGTTCACCACTTATTTCAAGAATTACGAACAACACAACTTTTCCTTCTCTGTTTGCACTTTAAGGAATAAATATTTTTCTGTGTCTTATCAATGCTAATATTTTCTGCCTTGTCTGATATTACCAAACAAAAGAAATAGTAATTTTTCGTACACATTCATTCTCTTCACCTCAATTTTATTGTACTTTCATTTCTATAAAAACACATAATGTGGTATTCAATCTGAAAATCACCTGATCATAGATGTATTGTTTGGTTCTAAACCATAATAAGGTTTTGAAGCTGTGTTTTTCAATTTTTTGTTTAGAGTCTTTTCAATCGAAACTATGTCCAGTATTTAGGACAAATATAATTAGTCCATTAATGTCATTTCGTATTGAGGAAGAAAATAGAAAATATATAAACTGTAAATTTAATGGGATATTTGTTATTAAAGATTGTCTCTATTTTCTTACTGAATAAATGATAAACTAAAACCTTAAATATGAAAAAAAAAAGTATATTTTTGAAATCATTAATTTTATCATTAAAATATAATTTTTAGATTAATTAATTTAACACAACAATCATAGATCATTTTATCATTAAATTTATAATACTTAGATTTTAATTTGTATTTTTAAATCTAATTTTCATTGTTTCATTACTAAATTCATTTTAGGGAATTATTTGATGATTTCCTCTGCCATTATCTTTTTCCTGTTTCTATTTGTAAGAAATTGTTTTGTATTTCTTACCCTTTTTCCTAAACTATATATCCTAATTGTTACTTATGTTAATCATATTTTGCCAATTTACTTTTAATCATTTTAGTCCATAAATAATAAATGTTAATATAAATAATTTCTTTCTTTCTCTTTTGAAGGTTAAAAGATCAAAGAGTTTATTTTAAAAGTTGAAACATCATTAATGTTATTATCTCTATATACATTAATTAATTATTAATATCACTTTTGGGAAAATGTTATAATTTTAGATAAATTGAATATTTATGAGTAATAAGAGTGAACTAGTTCTACACGTCTCCTATCTAGATACAGATCATGTAACAGCCATTCTAGCCTGTTGGTTTAAAAATAATCTCATTCCTACCTTCATTTCTTTGGTAGCTATTCTTTGCAATTAATACTATCTTTATCAATTATAAAAAAGTTAACGTTGTAGGTTTTGCAATGACTAGAAATTTTAGGACTTACAGGACTCAAACTGTGATATGATAACCATGGTTAAAGTTAAAAGGTTCTTAACCAATGCATTGGTCTAATTAACTACAATCTAATCTGCTTCCTAACATAGACTACATAAACTTGAAACCACCATGAAAGACGTTTTGTAACTGATTATTTTCTGAGCTTGCACACATCTGTCAGTACAGTTTAATTCATTGTTTAACACTAAAAAGATTATCTTACTGTCACCTTGTAGACTCTGATACCATTGGTTTCTGGTTGTGTTTCTTTTGTTCTATCATACCTCACATTCTTCTCACTCTCTATTTATCTGAGTTGGCCAACCTTCATATACTCTTCTTGAAACTGATGACAGTAAATAGAAAACGAGTATAACTCTCAAACTCCCCCACTAAACATGCAGGTCCACACGTGCCTAGTGTCCAATGGTTGTGCCGTTTCATTTCTAGGGTTCTAATCTACACTCAGTATTTATATGGGGTTAGCAAACTTAGTGCTAAGAACTGAAACACTTAAACTATTGAGTTACTTAGGAACATATCATAGTGTCTGTTTTGATGGATTTGGAGTCTTCTTCTTTCTTCGTCACCCAAGAGGAGTTCAATCTGTTCCATAGAACAGACAGAGAACTCTACAGGATCCTTGTGATGATCCTCTTCCGTGAACCAGGTGAGTGTATGCAAGTCCATGCCTTGTGGCTGTGGCTGGAGAGGGTAGGGTTTCACAACGTGGTGAAGAGGGTATTGGCCTTGCCCAATATCTTGATCAACGAGGTTGCAGACGAAACTGTTATCTGCCTGAACTGCATTAACAACAGCAGCTTCATAGCACCTCCTTGTTCTTTTGAGAACAGTGAGATCCCCCTTCTCCAGAGTCTAGTGGACAAGGAAATCTCGCTTCAGTTCTTGTATGAAAACCGCGTCAGCGCACTCCAAGGCCTGGCCAAAGTGATGCAAGATGTGTGTGTGAGGGCTTTCACTGACATCATGCAGCAAGCCATCATAAGGAATTCCAATGATAGAGTGATGGAAGCTCAAAAGGTGGCCATGAAACCAAATTCAGAGAATCAGAACCAGAACCCTTTGTGGTTTGGTTCAATTGGACCGGCAAATAGGGTTGAAGTTCCAGCTGATGATAGGACTTTGTTTGTGACATTCTCAAAGGGGTATCGCGTGGAAGAGTGGGAAGTTAGAGAGTTCTTTACCATAGCGTATGGGGATTGTATCGAGGCCCTGTACATGCAGGAAGTGCAGTCAAATGAACAGGCACTCTTTGCTCGCATTGTTTTTCGCATTGCTTCCACCATTGACATGATTCTGAGAGGAGCAATCAAAGCCAAATTCACCATCAATGGGAAGCATGTGTGGGCTCGAAAGTTTGTGCCGAAAAGAATCGCTGCAAGGACTATGTTGACAACAACGCTGAGCAACTTTTCCGGGGAAGCCTCGAACACAAGATCCTAGACAAAGTTGCTTTCGCCATGCACTCATTGTTATTTTAGGTTTTCCTGTTTCCGTGTTTTTTTTTTTTTTCAGGTTTAGGTTTTGTTGGGATATGTTTTTAAGAACTTTGAAAGTTGTAGGGTCAATGTTGAGTTGAGGTCTATATGATATGTGAGAACTGAAAACAACTGTGTGACATTATTATTATATTGGTTAGACTTAGAAGAATGATAGTTTTCATTCCTAAAAAAACAAAGCCACCGTTATATAATTCATTCTAATAATATAACAGTGTATATTATTATTTTTTAAGTTAAAAATTAATTAAATAATTAATACATTAATTATTGAATGAATATTTTTCTTCTAATGTTAAAATATCATCATTATAACAATAATAATAATAATAAATATTTTTATCACATAAGTTATCTTTTTAATTATATTTTATTTACTCATTAGACTGCATTTAGATGCACATTTCTTGAAAAAAAAAAATTGACACAAATTAAAACTAGGTTATGAGAGATTAAAAATAATAATTTAAAAAATGGTATGAGAAGATTTCACAATGAAAATAATAATTTTTTTATTATTGTTTTCTAAATACTTTTTTTTTTTTTATTTAGGGGTTGTATGTTGAGTTGATCATGTACAGACAGCACAATAAATTTTATTAATTAAAGCTGATATGGGATATGTTTAATAAGATTGGAACTATCAAATTTTATATATAACCATTGATAATGTAATTACATTTTATAATTTTTTGTGTACTCTTTTATCTCTGTTTTTATATTTTATATAAAAATTAGCCAAAAAAATGGAAGTGTTTTTTATTATATAATTATAACAATAATATTAAGATAAAAATTAAAATATTTTGTAACTTCTATATATATATGTATATTTTTTTATAATTTTATATTTCTATTATATAACTGTAGCATTATACAAACTAATAAAAGAATTATGATTATCATATATATATATATATATTATATAGTTTTAATATAAAATATAATAATATATTTTAATTATTTTTCTTATAATAATTATGTTTTAATTAAACTTTTTATTGTATTATCGTAAAAATATATGTATGAATATGTTTTCAGTAATATTATATAATACAATTATATTTTATTTTAACTAATATTTTTTCTATTGAATTTTTTTTATAAATGATTGCAAAATGTAAATTTTTCCCTAAAATATACAACTTTAATATCATCAAATAAAATTAGAAGATAGAATCTCCTTCCACCAAAATCAAAATTATGTCCTGCTTTCACCTACATCTCTCACAACCTTAGATCCTAAACTAAAATCAGTCTTCTAAAAAGTCAAGTAAATTCACAAGTCACCTCATATTATTTTTTTATTAAATAACATTGTAGAAGATAAAATGTTGCTTATTTTAAGATAAGAGTAAAATATTGTTAATTCATAACATTAATTATGAAAAATATAATACTTATGTATTTTTTATGACATCATGAATATTTTAAACAATTTAAAATTTATAATGTGATGTTTTAATTTTCTATTATTTTAAATGATATGTACTAATTATAAATATATATATATATATATAACTATTAATTTAAAAAATTATTCGTTAAGTGAAATAAAATATCATTAACAACACAAATATAATTTTTTATAGAACAATCAATCAAGTAATAGACAAACTTTACTCTAATATTTTGAATTCCTTTCAATTTAAATGATAATAATTTTTTTAAAACAAATTTATTAAAAATAAAATATTCAAATTTGTTACAACTATAAATTCCTTTTTTTTCTTGTTATTTTTTAACTTGGATTTTTTTATCCTTGTAAAAGTTTTTTTTTCCTTCTTAAATATCCTTTTCATTTTGTTGATGAGAAAACAGATCTCTTCGTTATCTAACTCTCTTCGTCTTCTAAGTCTTTTAATGTGTCGTTTATCATTTCAAAAACTTTAGATTATATATTTTTCTTAATTTTATTGGACTTCTTTAAAGAAAAATTATTGCCTTTGACAATATTAACTTCATTCTGCAAGACCTGTTCATATATAATAAAAAAAAATTACTAATTCTTTTAAAAACATAATCTCTAAATATTTACAAGTTTCAAGTATTGTTTCTTAAACTTTTCGGAGAAGAATTTTAAGAACTTTATGATTGATGATAATTGTTTAAGGAGATCTCATTAGATTTATTTATATTTATAATAAAGTAATATTCACACTATTTGTTATCATCTTTTTTAAGTTTTTAATAAAATAACATTAAAAATATTATTTTAAAAAAGTAACTTTTTTATTTTTTATATTTTTAATAAAATAATATTCATACTATTTTTATTTTTATTTATCTTTATATTTTTTTACAACATATTGATATTTCTATTATAATAGTATTTAAATATATTAATAGAATTAATTGTACATTTTATAATTATTTATTTCTTTTATATTGAAACAATGTTTTTTCAAAAATATATTTTTTAATTTTTTTACCAGACAACTTATGTTTGAATCCAATATAGTTTTTCTAATATTGTTAATTTAATAATTAAATAGTTGAATTTAAAAAAGTTCTTAATTTTTACCTTTCTAAAACTTTAACTTTTATTTTTATTTAAATTTTAATCAAATTGTTATTTTAAATAGAATAAAAGAGATAAATATTACTTTATTAAAAACATAAAAGAGAAATGAATGTAATTTTATAAAAAATATAATGAATGCAGAGTCTTTTAAAAATTAGAAGAAATATGTTTATTATTTCATTAAAAATTAAACAGAAATAGATAATCATTTTAAAATTAGAGGAGTTATCATAAGTGTAATTTCTCTTAATTAGTATATATCAGTATGGAAATTTTAAGAGATAATATATATTTAATGTTTTAATTTCAATAAAATGCTATCATTTTAATTTAGAAAATATATTTATCTTTCTAATCCAAAATTGATCTTCAAAACCTTTTTATTTCATTGCTATCCAAATTATCTTTGGAAGTGGATTATGAACTCTCCTAACAAGTCTTTTTAAATCTTTATTACTAATATGTTTATGTTTAAGGAAAAAAAATTATTTTTAATAAAATATTTATATAAATATGTGTTTTCAATAATTTATTTTAAACAATCTTTTTCTTATCATATTTAAAATAGAATTAAAATGTTATATAAGAACGAGTAATAAGAGTGCTCATTCATAGGTGGTCGATTACAATTTACAGCAGTGGAAATAATATATATATAAAATTAAATATGTTGATAATTTTTAATTTTTATTGTTAAAATAATATGAAACTAATTACAATTTATGCAATACAAATATTAAAAAAAAATCGTTGACGCTTATTTTTTCTAAAATGAATATTTTATTTTAAAATTAGTAGGTAATCGATTTAAGAAGAATGTATTAACAAAACAAGTTTACAGAATAAATTTACCAATACTTTTATAAGCCTTTGTTTAATTTTCAAGAAATAAATTGGAGGAGTAGAATAAATAAGAAATAGATAAACGGAAAGTAGAATTGTTTACTTGAAATAAAACATAGTAAGAAAAAAAAATAATGATATAAAATTTAATGAATTTCATATTTATCCTTAGATGAAATTTACTAATCACAAAAATCATTTTATGATATTTCATAATTATAAATAATCACCAAATGTTTTAGCTGAAGTGTTTAGTATATCAAAATTTAAGGATTGAGTTGAGAAGCAGAAGGGTTCTGGGAGCTATTAGGGTGAGTGAGTGAGTGAGTGAAAATGGTAGAAACAAAAACAAATCCAATTAGGAACCCTTAAAGAAAATAGCAGTGGGAATTCCAGAGTCCTCTGAAATTGCTTCTCTTCCATCTCAGTGCAGTGCAGGTTTTGGGGGTAAACCGCTTTTGGATAATCAAAATTACTACATTATTATTATTGATTATTGTTTATTGATAATTGATGGGTGATATTGTTTATACATTGAAGTGAGTTTTGGAAATTTGTCTAAAAATGGAATCGGTGCCAAACGGGGATGAACCGACTTCGTGGGATGAGCTATACAACATCAATTTGATGCCTTCGGAGTTGTTCTTCAAGTTCCGAAAAGAACTTCAGGGCATTCGAGTTGGTCTCAATATGGAGGTTCTTTTCTGTTCCATCTTATCGCTACTCATTCTTTTCAAACCCATTCATTCTTTGTATTCCTAAATTTAATTTGTGGGACTCTTATCTTAGATTATAGTCAAATATATTTATTTGAGAATGAATAATTAGTTAAATTTGGGGACTTATTTAACATACTAAGTCTTCCACTTTTAGGGATTAAGGTTAGTCTTTACTTTTTTTTCCATAAGGATAAGTAATATGGAGAGATACAATGCTGTGAAGTTATTTTATTAATCATGTTTCATGAAGGATAATTTGGGCTGAAAAACCTACAGCTGATTATATATACTTATATGCAAAGGCTAATAAATAAAAGCTTAGGGGATGTCACTTTTAAACCAGAGGGAGGAAACCTGTTGTAATTTATTCTTACATTTTGTGTGATTCTAAACCTTGTGGTTTTTCTGTAGGAGCAGTTAGTTGTTCTGTTTATCAATATATTACTCTTTGTTGCTTAATTCTGCATTCACTATTGTTTTTTATCCTGTCTACGTGGTTAAAAAAACCATCTGTTGCAAGCATGCAAGAAGAAGTGTCAAAAAGAATACTAAAATTTGTAGGAATGATGCTCTATGAAGTTTAACTGTCTATATATACATACGTATGATGACTACAAGTCAATTGTCAATTAGAAGGTTAATGTTGTGGAGTTTTGTGTACTAGTTAATTATTTAGATATTATGACTAGTTCTACTTATTCAGGAGATCCTTTTTTTGGGTGCAGTTCTACAATGCCCCAGTCAATGAATATCAAGCAAAGCTTGTGTTGAAGCCTCTAACACCTGAATGGAAGTGGAAGATAATTTATGAACCCCTTCATCATGATGTTCGTGTTCTCTCAAAAAAGATCCCCATCACCAAATTTCTTAATCTTCAGGTTTGGTGATGTCTATTTTTTATGTCATGACAATTTATTCTGATAGTTACTGAAAATGTTTGAAAATAGTATTAAATGTGACATTGTTCATGTGCTTGTGTTTGTATATGTTGACCCCATTGTTTTTGATGCCATGATAAGTTCTTGTTCCACTTCTTGTAAAATTTCATTTGAAATGATTCATACTGACATAAACAGTGCAGGTTGGTATAGGACACAATTTTCAAATGCATGCTACTGGTTGGAAATGGAAGCTTACCACTTGTTTGGGTGGAGATGGTGTATCTCGGATCCGAAATAAGACGTCAGTTGGCTTGTTTCCTGGTTTTGACTTACGTTTTGGATGGAGGGCGGACTATGTTCTTCCTGAAATTACTGGGCAAGTTTTGTAATTTTGTCAGAACAATAACTTTTAAACTAAAATAGTTTTGTCAGTGTTTAGAAAGTATACTCTGATAAATTATTTTGGGATGAGCTGTATTACATTTTTTATTTTTCATTCATTTAGTTACTTGCTATCTACAATGTTTTGTTTCATGAATAACTGATTAATTTAAATTTCAAACCTTAACAGGGGTCTGGGTACCGATGAACCATTGTTCAACATGCACTCGGGACGACTACAAGCTTCACTAGATAGAGTGGAGGCCATCTTAACCCACAGTGATGATGTTTGATTTGGTATAGAAGATAATGTTAATGAGGTATGATATGACCCCTTCCCTTTTGAAGAAGTTCCAAGTAGTGGTTGAAGACAATAACATCAACAAACAGGATAAAGGAATAAATGTATGCTGAAAGTTGAAAATAGCATTCCTTTATTCAATTCGATTGCTCTTTCAATTTATCAAGATTAAGATCAGAAATATATACAATGATGCCTTATCATTGGATTTAGCATATTTTATGTTGTGAACACTGAAACTAAATATTGTAGTTGAGAGGAGAAAAGGGAAATATATGTAGTTATTGAGAATTAGACCTCTTTTCCAAGTTTCTGCAGATCATGCTGTTGCAGTACTCTTTTCTTTATAACATTATTTTTGTAATAAAAAATTGCACAGAACGCTATTTTTGTAATGAAAAAATGACTTGGTTGTTTTGATGTTAGCAAAATTAAATAGCTTCATGTTAATTAGCTCAACACTAGTTGTTACGTTTGACAGCTTTCCTAATCCGAGTATAGTTTCTGCAGTGTGTAAGTCCAATTTTGAAAATGCCCTACCTGCTTGAAGTGCATACAAGTCTCAAAAGTGGAGTCAAGATGATGCCGGGAAACTTTTTCGTAAATCGTGACATGGCCCCCATTTAAAACTTATGGAGCGTCTGATACGGAGTAAAACTACTCGTGTATTCAAAGGGGCTATTTGCCTTGAGCATACATTATTTTTACTTGCTCTGCCAGTGCAATAATTTGTACATGTGACTGTAATTATTTCCTTTCGGACCCAGATTTAAGATGTTGCAAATTTCTTGATTGCTCCCCTAAAGATCCCTGATTTACCAAAGAGAAGAAGAATGTGGAAATTTTAGTGCACTCATTTGCTTTCTAACAATATTGAAGATGGCCTAGTGCTATAGCTATATAAACCAAATTGCACTGCCTTGTGGCAGGGCAGGGACACAGAAGTACTAGTCTCTTTTCTCTGTCAATTTGAGTGGAAAACTCATGGAATAAAAATCTAATACTCGGATACCTGTAAAAGCTGAATACTCTACTACATATATGTAGTACATACAAATAAATCCGCTTTGCTCTGTTTGGCAATAGAACCTTATTTTTAAGCTCAAAGTTGAAGTTAACATTTGTGGCAAGCTGGTATCTTTCCAAGATCATCAGCATATTACCAAATTCGTATCAGGAGACCATCAATTTTACTGTTGTTAAATGCAGCAAGGGGGTACTTTCCGTGATACTATCAGCGTCAGCGGGTATTTGTAATGTTTACGCTATTGTCTCATTCATGTTGTACAACGTAGCTCCATCAATGATTCATAATCATCAGTTTTCTTATTCAAGACAGGTTTGAATGCATGTGGAGGGAATATAACACTGTCCAAGAATCAGTAAAAAAAAGTGGGGCCTCCCTTATGCTAGCCGTTACGTTATACCCATCCTTAACGGCACCTTTCACCCCCTTATAAATTCAAATCCTCCTCCACCCTCTTCAAAAGCCAAAGCAAACAAACAAGTCCCAAGAAATCAACCAAGCCAAAGCAAATGGCTTCCTCCAAGCTCAGAAAGACATGTTCCTTCGCAAACCTTCTCCTTAGCCTTTTGAATTTCTCTCTCTTTATTGTCTCAGCATCCTCCTTTGCACCCACAATTCTCCTCAAGATGCCTCCAACCTCATTTGGGCTGGCTCTCCTTTTGGTCTCTGGCATCTCACTTCTCTCATCTTTTGTGGGCTTCTACTCCCAGCTCACACACTTCTGTTTCCTCACCCACATTTCTCTTCTACTGGCCTCCTTAACAGGACAAGTGCTGAGCATATTGGCCTTGTTCACGAAAGAGAAAGCAAGCATGTCCCTGCTGAAGTCACCAAGAGACCCCAAAGAAGTCAAACTTTTGGTGAGGCTGGAATGTGGGGCCTTGGTGGCAATGTGCATGTTGCAGTGTGTGGTGCTGATGCTGAGTTGTGCAGTGCAAAGTTGTTGGATGAAGAATTATGAGGAACTGAACGCAGAGAAGGAGGCCTCAGCAAGGAAGAGGAGTAGAAGGATTGCTGAAGTGCAAGAGGAGTCCATGGCTAATGCAACCAAGATAGCAGAAATGAAAGCTAAAGAATTGGATGAGAAAATGAAAAGCAAGTATGGGAAGTGGGTGAAGACTGATTTTGAACCCTGAGGCTGAGGTTATTCAACAACCTTTTGCTCTGTCTTCCTTCTACCTTGTACTAGTAGTGCAGATGTTTGCATTATTGTTTTTTTTATTTGTTGGTGTGGTTGTTTTGGGTCACTATGAGGGTGGCCATTGAATTTTAATGTTGTGAGCATCACTAAACTAGTGTATTTACCTCTGCCTCGAACGGATTCTTTTTCACATATATAATGTTATATTAAAAGTTTGATTAAATAATCATATTTTATATCAGAAGAATTAGAACCTTATTATATGGTCACAATTTGCTGAGTGATATAAAAACCCTAAACCCTAGGCAAACCTGATATAAGTCTATTTATTCTGACATTCAAAGCCAAATTAAAAGGATTTATAGATTTTTTGACGAAGTTATTTTAATACACACTGTGAAGGATATCGATTTTACTAAAAGCATTTATATAAGAATCATCCTTTAACATATGTTATATATGTTAATATGTTATATGGAGAAAGTACTCTGTTATTCACTTTTGTAATACGATATATCAAACACTGAATTAAATCAATAAATGATATTATAAATTATCTTACAAAACATTACCGAAGATGTTAATTGTTAATGGCAGAAGTTTTAAACATTCAAATCCTCTAAAATATATTCTAACCATAAAATAATTAAAGTGTGAACCTTCATAATTAAAATTAATAAACAATTATAAAATAAGAATTTATGAATTAAAGTAATTATTTTGCTTAGAATTTTATTGTCCTTAATCATAAACAACAATAGAATCATGAATGGTAAAATCTATATTAATTTCGTATGTTTTTAAACATCATCATTATCTCTATCTAAAGTATTATCAAATAAAGTATCAATTTTTTCAAAATTATGAAGCAATTTTAGATTAAAATTATACTTGAACATTATATAGAATTATACTTGTTAAGCACATTGCCACCAACGCTAAATTTATGCACCAGCAACTATTGATATTAGAATATTAAATACCTCACACGTAAATTTATAAATATTTAGATAATAATATTTTGAGGGTTCTTTTAACAATTAAAAGGACCCAACTTTAAAAAATATTATTGTAACTCAGAAAGTGTTTCAATCACATAAACGTCCAACTCGAACTTGTCATGAACATTAACATTTTAACTCAATAATTAATATATTTCTATAATAGTATAATAAAAATATAATAAAAAGATTAATAAAGAATCATTTTTACTAGATGAATCAATTTCTTAAATTTCTTTTCTATCGAAATTTTATTTTATTGAAAGAATAAATTGAAAACTTAATTTAATGTACGAGTTTGACCTTACATTTATGATTTTTTCAAAATATATCTTATATTTTATATTATTAAGTTTTTTTATCGCACGTGAAAGGATGAAAATGTGATTAATAAGTTAATCTTGTTTCAATATATATATATATATATATATATATATATATATATATATATATATATATATATATATATAAAAAATAAAAATATATATTATTTATTTTTTTTTTTTTGTTAG
>Ga0099825_1001818_pt1 | contig 27755 bp, 13 predicted proteins | sample SiratroredBW_FD_76838 | JGI IMG/M metagenome (GOLD analysis project Ga0099825, IMG submission 76838) | Root nodule microbial communities of legume samples collected from California, USA - Siratro red BW | ecosystem: Host-associated > Plants > Roots > Nodule | place: USA: California | collected...
AAAACCTTAACTACCATTTTGATCAACACATGTAATTCCACCAAGTGAAATCACTCCAAAGAGTATTTACTAAAATTTCTAATAATATACTTAATAAATCATATTTTGCTAAGCAAAACTATGTAAATAAAAAAAAAAAAAAAAAGCAAATTAACAATAAACTCTAAATTGATTAAGGTTTATATGACTTTTGTAATATTATATACTATATATAGAGTTTTTACAATGACTTAATACAGTGTTTTTAGTAACTTTTATCCAATTTCATCTCTTTAAACACTTTTTAGATTTATTCTTTTAAAATTTCAAGTTTATTTTCATTGTTCTTTACAAACTTTCTTCTATATTTGGAGCACTTTCATATTTAACAATTCTTACTTTCTAAATTATAATTGGTTCATTCTTTTCCTTGTTCTCTTTAGTTTCCAGTTATACAATTTAATTTTTTTACATTTGATTGCTTTCTTTATGACTTTATAGATTTTTAGATTAATTTTCTGATTTGATTCTTAGTCTATTGGTTGAGATTTTTGTTATGATTCTAAATATTCAAATTTCAACGTTCTTGAAGAATGTAGTTGATTTTGTTGTGGAAAACCCTTTGAATTACATATTGGATTAAGTTTAGAATTATATAATTATTTAAAATTAAATTAATTTAGAATTATACAATTATTATTTTAATTAAATTCATAATTATAATTTGAAATTGAATAAGTTGGATTATTTCTTATTAGCTTTCAAATAGGAATATTTATGAATTAACGTAGTTTTTGTTTTATAATTATAAATAGGCCCAAAATTAAATGATACATAATTAACTAAGGAGAAAATTAAATAATTAATCATTACTTTTGATTTTAATCATAGAATTTAATTAAAACCTCTTGAAATTTCTTAAACTTAATCCTTTGAAATTAAAATTGAAAATGAGATTAAATGTCAATGTTTCTTAGGAATACAATATAAGTTAATCAGTGGCACTATATTATAAAATCTTGTTTGGTCCATTTATGTGATTAGAGAATTGAATTCATCAATAAAAGGATGCTAAATATACATTTGTTATGATGAAACCTTTTATCCTTCGTATCCAATTCCGGTTTTATCATGAAACCTTCTGTTCTTCATATTTAATAGTTAGATAATATTGTTAAAGAGGACAAACCAACAATTAAAGGATGAAATTTATTTACTTTTACCATTAGTTTTTAATTTATATTATTATTTTTTAAATCATACTCATTCTAAGTTCATGGAGAAATATCTCTATAAATAAAAAACCTTTATAGAAAGATGAAATTTAATCTCTAAAGGAATATGCCTCCCAAACTTTAAAAAAAATCTTGATAGCTTAATTCTTCTTTTCATAGTTAAGAATTTTGCTTCAGTAAGATATAATATAAAGTTTAAAAATCTTAATGGCTTAATTCTTCCTTTCATAGTTAAGAATTTTGTTTGAGTAAAACCTAATATAATTTCAGAACATCATTAACTTGATGTTATTTTCTATGTTGATTCATGTTAGGTATTTAAATGAGAGAATGAGATAAGAGTCCAACCTATATAAGAAAATACTACTACCTTCAATCCAAAACTTTAAGACATTAGGTTTATGGGTCTTCTTTCTTTTACATTGTTCAACTTTCTTATTTCTACTCAATGTGGGACTTAGATTCATACTTGGACACTCAATCATTCTCCCTCATCATTTTCAAATACGATATAAGCATGTCCATATAAGCATGTCCATTTGCTAAAAGAATGGAGGGAAGAAACACTAACAAGAATAAGAATTGATTCTAACCCACGTAAGAGAATGACATCACGTTCAACTCAAAACCTTAAAATATTATATTGGTAGGTCTTCTTTTATTATATATGTTGCTCAATTTTTTTATTTTTACTTAATGTAGACATTAGACTCATACTATACTTACGTAACTTATAATTCAGCTTTAAGGAAAAGAGTTTAAACCATTTGTGAGTCATGAAATAAGTCATAGAATATATATTTATTAAATTCAATCCTCTTTTTCATAGACATCGTAATTCTAAGCATGAAAAAAATACATAGGTATGTTTCATTTTAAACAGATTAAATCAAATTGAAACCTTTTTCTCCAATCATAATTACTTATTGATTTATAATTAAAAATGTGAAATCCACTACTGATTTGGAGAAAAAGTAATTCTAAGACTATAATTATATAATTTTTTTAATGTTTTATTGATAAAAACCAATTATATGATTTGATTCCTGTTTTGTAACGATATTTATATCTCTAAAATGATTAATTCATTTTTGATATAATTAATATTAGAAGGAAGATTCATGTAATCTAATCTAGGAACTCATAATAATACGTAGTATCTCACATCACACAACAGCAAGACTAAATTGACTTCCTAAATTTAATTTCAACGAACTATTTAGCAGTATTAACCTAATTTTAGAAAAATTTTGGAAAGAAAATGGCAAACTTAAATAATTTTATTTTATTTTATTTGGTTAAAGGTCGTGTCTGGTCCAAGTCCGCGCTTAGTGTCAACTCCCTAAGATAGCGCGTGACTTCATCCTCCGTTTACCGACTCAGATTTTGCACGTTCGGAATATTTACGATATTGCCACCACTCTCATTTCCTTCTCTCTGTTCTGTTCTGTTCTCTGGCGATACAATTTCCTCTCCCATTTCCTTCTCTCGTTATCTTCTCTTCTCTCTCTTTTTCCGTAGATATGTCTTCTGCCGGCGGCGACGGTACCTCCGGCGAGCCTCGCCAGTACTTCTGCCACCAGTGCAATCGCACCGTCTCTGTTACCCCTTCCCCCTCCTCCGATCTCCTCTGCCCCAATTGCAACAGCGGCTTCCTCGAAGAACTCGAAATCCCTAACCCTAACCCTACCCCGTCCAATCATTTCTTCCCCGACTTCCCTCTCGCCGGGGCCGCCGCCATTCCTCTCGTCTTCCCAGGAGGAGCCGGCGAGCCATTCGACGATTTCTCCACGCTCTCCGGCATTCGATCTGACGCCGCCACCACCGATACTGCCCTCGCCCCCTTTGTCCTCCTCCAGAACTACTTGCAAACCCTAAGAGCCGCCGGCGGTGGCGGGAACCTTCAACTCGTGATTGAGTCCGGCGACCCCGGCGGAGCGTTCCGGTTTCCCGGCATCACCCACGGCGACTACTTCTTCGGTTCGGGCCTTGAGGAGCTGATCCAGCACCTTGCTGAGAACGATCCAAACCGCTATGGCACCCCGCCGGCTTCTAAGACGGCCGTCGAGGGGCTGCCGGACGTCTCGGTCACCGAGGAGCTGCTTGCATCGGATTCCTCACAATGTGCAGTGTGCAAAGACACGTTCGAACTCGGTGAAACCGCGAAACAGATGCCCTGTAAGCATATATTCCACGGTGACTGCATTTTGCCTTGGTTGGAATTGCATAATTCTTGTCCCGTTTGTCGATATGAGCTGCCCACAGATGATCCTGATTACGAGCAGAGGGCCCATCGCGGTGGCGGTAGTGGTGGCGGTAGTGGAGGTGGTAGTGGAGGCGGTAGTGGTGGCACCGGCAGTGGGGTGTCTCCCCAGGTGAATTGGAACCTGGCTGTGGGGCCTGGTGGTTCTGCGGATTCGTCTGGTGGCGGAGACAATTCGCAGCGGAGGAGGTTTAGGGTGTCTTTGCCGTGGCCCTTCAGGCAATCTGTTTCTTCTGGTGCTGAGACAAGTAATGTTGGCGGTGCCAACAATGATGATAACAGTAATATCAATAGTGGGGAAAACAATAGTGGGCAATCGAATTCTGGAAATAGGGGGAATCAGAATTTTGGGTCGGAGACCAGACAGGAAGATCTAGATTGAGAAGCACTCGTGTTTGATATGTAAGTTTGGATGTTACCTGTTTCTTTTGAGTGTTGAATTTTGGTTCTCTTGGATGTTTTGCTTTTTGCAAATTATGATCAAGGTTTTTGCATTGTGCTGTTGTCTGTTTCTAATGGCATAATTAAGATGATGAATTAGAATAAAAGTCTTACGTTATGCTTCGTTTGGCTTTGGGTTATTGTAGTGATATACTAGTTTATTTTGGCTCTTTGTGATTCTTCTCGACTGAATGTAATTGTGTTAGGAGTTGCACGTTAGCCATTAGGTACAAGATAGATATGGGTACCTCAATCAAAGAAATAGTGTGGTTTCTAACCATACAAATTCGGCTAAATAGTTGTTCTGTTGCTACTTTTGTTGGTGTATAATTTTTTTGGGGGGAGGGGATATGAAGAGCTTTGTTCTATCAATTTGTTAATTGTAGAAGTGGACCAAAGGAAGTGAATATGGTTTCTCTTTTTTTTCTGACTTGAAAAGCAAAAGTCATGAGTTAATTAATGAGTTATGGCGGACTTTAGTTCTTACCTCCTGGGAGATAAATATAGTCATTGACACAACAGCTTTTTTTTTATATCTCTTGTACTGTATAAGTATGAACTTGAACTTCCATGATTAGAACTTTCTTTTCATCATGTGTGCGTAATGGTAGAGCGTAGGCTTCCTTTTGCTAGGAAAAAGATCTACTGGAATGCTAATATGAAATGAAATGCATCCCATCAGGTGGGTATATTTTATAAAATGATTTACTTCTTGGCGATCAATGAGATCCATATTGTACTGTTGTAATTTAGGAAGTTGTAGTTTTTATGATAAATAAACTATGATCAGTATTGGTATATTTTGGCTAAAGCACTTTAAAAAATGCTACTTTTTATGTGATTTTGCCAAACTTAAATATTTAATGTACTTAAATAAGTATCTGTTAAATGACTAATTAGTTGGTGGTCCAACTTATAGGATAAATGGAATAAGGAGTTTCTATCCAACTTGTAGACTACTTGATCCACCTTGTTAATCCCATTAGTTGACCAAATGTATCCCTGCATTCTGTTTCATATAATTTCATGTGCATAAGATAATTTTGATTGGGACAAATATAAAGCAACTACAACAAAAGTCTTGGTGATATAAATCGCACGACATCATTGAGCTTGATCAAAAACCAATTTTTCAAATTAATAAAATTTCAGTACATCTACCTTCTCCTAGTCATATTCAAGAATAGCTCTATTATTTCTGATGTCTATCTCTGAAAGTCTTTAGAGTTTATCTCTTTCCCTGATTCCTCTGTCAAAACTACTTAATCCATAAATATGAATTAAATTAGGGATAATCTTTTGTATATCTTTGGTAAGGACATCTGAATTATATTGAACAAGTTAGAACTCAAAATTGAACCTTTATACTTTATCATATACTTTTTTCAGTAAGTTTTTTTTATATATTTTGGTTCCTCCCAACAACTCTTGTTGTGGATAAATAGCTTCTGCCATTTACCTTGGCATAATATGTGAAGTACAATTTGTGAAATAGTAGCATATTGTCCTGTTAATAACTTGGTGCTGCTCGTATAGTTGTCGATAGTGCTCAATTAAAGTCAAATTAAAATTTCCTGTCAGGCAACATGACAATTTCCTTCAGGAGCAAATATTCAGTATTGTATAAATTTTTTAAAGGTAAGTTATTTTTTTATTCTTGCTAAATCTGTAGGATATGGTTACTAAGAAAATCTTTTAACTATAGAAAGTGTTTAATTTGAAGGTCTTTCCTTTTTTAACAGACCGCACTTTACCAGAGTGCCATTCAGGAAGTCTGAGTGATTATATTCCAACAACTGGTCCCTATTTTATTTAGGCCAAAATATCTATAAAATCATTCTAATAATCATTTTTATGTTCTGTCATATCAAAAATCAGCTGATAAAGTGATAAAATGTAATATTGAATACCAAAATAACACTTAGTACTGCAATACATTTGCTACACCGGAGACAAAAGTCTCCTATGAAAAATATTCTGTTCACAAACTGTGCAAATAACTTTTAATTACACAACCTATTATATGATGTATACTTCTAATGCATAAGTGCTGTGATGCAGTTTCAAACTATGTAAGTCCTGATACATGATTATCAACCTTATTTTTCCATGCAAACCTTTCAGCTTGAACATTAATCCAAAAATGTGGAAAAATTGTGTAGACAGTAAGAAATAATTGTGGAATTGCTTCTCTTGATTTCAAAAGCAAACAATACATGGGTATTTAACAAAAACAAAATCCTAATGAAAGGAAATACATCTCCTGAAATAAAGCAAATAAATCTCCATAAATAAAGACTCTAAATCAGGAGTAAATCTACCAAATAACCTTCTAATCCGAATCCCTTAATTTTTGGGATTTCTTACAAGCAAGTCTATATTTATATTCAATCAATCTATTTTATTGTACATTAAATGTGCAATATTTACATCCATATTTCAACAAAATGCTTTCTAATAAATTTGCTATTGCAGAACCAGTTATGTTCTATAGCATATTTTCCTAATAATGAACTACTTGGAGATGGACAGCAACCATAACCCATACACTCTGACTCTGTTAGGGGTTTTGGTGGGGGATTCTTTCAAGCTTCCCAATAATCTTAGGTTGAGAATGTTAAGGTTTTATGTTTGGTTGGACAATTTAAAAACTAATTCCCTGGAACCTAGTGTTTCCTGAAATTGTTTGTAATTAAGTTTCCCACTGAAACTTTCTGATGAGAGGGGTTTGAAATCCAAGATTTTCGTGGAGGGATGGTGTTTTTATACAATTTTGTCTCTAATCCCGAAGAATATTTTAAACATACCAAACATATTTATGACATTTTCTGGATACAAGGCTTCCTGGATGTAAAAATATTTTGTATACTAAAACACCTTAATTAGTAAAATATAGGACACTGGGTCATCTTACACACGGAGAGAGACTAATGGAATGAAATAGGGGAAACATTCTTATATATTCTTCTTTTTCTCATATATGATCCTCACGAAAGGATATAAAGAGTTGTTGTTTTACTAAGCAAAGAACTTTTGGGTGCATATATATTTGGGGAGGGGGCTGTGATATAGAAATGAAATAGAAGTAACATTACTGAAGATCCAAGTTGATAATACTTAAAGAAAATTTAAGAATAGCTTGAGAGATCTTAACTTAGATCTCTCTACTTATTTAGATCATGTATTTATAAATATCACTTCCTTACAACAGATGCTTAAGGAAAGAGAAAAAAAAAAAAGGATTTAAAGAAACCTCTAGGATCCTAGGTTACATGTAGATACAACACATAACAACTTTTGATCATATGATAATATAAATAATTCTAACACTCTCCATCAAGATGGAGCATAGAAATTGTATGTTCCAAAATCCGAGCTCCTCAAGGATTTTGTAAAAATGTCTATGATTGGAGCCAACAAACTCAATGCAAATTTCCTTGCACAATTTTCTCTAACAAGATGACAGTCAATTTCTATGTGTTTTGTTCTCTCATGAAACACGGTGTTGGAAGGAATGTGAAGAGCCGCATGATTAGCACAATACATCCTCATTGTTGAATTTTAGAAAACCTTAGTTTTTGGATAAATTGTTTTATCCACACAAGTTCACGAGTGATGCTACTACCCTACATTTAGCTTCAACACTTGATTGAGCAACTACATTGTGTTTCTTGTTTTTCCAAAAATAATATTCCTTCCAATGAAAACATAGTTGTGGAACCTTTGTCTGTAGGAGACCTTGGCCAATCAGCATCACAATATTCAAATATTTAGGTATGTACTTATTTCTATATAAAAGACTTTGTCTTGAAGCCTTTTTGAGGTATCTGAGAATGCAAAGGACAACATTTTAGTGATCAACATGAGGAGCCTGCATAAACTAACTAACCATACCGATAATGGCTCGATAATGAGTGACACGATAAGTCCAACAAACGTTGTTAGGATAAGTTCTAATATCATCTTATATAGTGAATTTTAAGCTCAACTCAACATCACAAAATCGATTTTTAAAGTGGGGTTTGCATCCTCTTATATACTATAATTTAGCCATGTCTCTAATCAATGTAAGATCTCCAACACCCTGAATTGGACATCTCAAACGTGATACTAAATTGTTGGTTGTTCAGTAAGGTCTAATAGAGGGTGGCACAATAGGATCAATTGACCTTGCTTTGATAGGCTTTGATACCATCTTAGAAAGTGAATTTGAGTCTAACTTAACCTTACAAAACTTTCTTGTAAAATGAGTTTTCCACCCACTTATATACTACAATTTGGTCATATCTCTAGTCGATATGGGATCTCTTACAATTATATCATCAACATACACAATTAGATCAACACCTTTCTAGGAGGTGTATGATAATAGAAGACTAAATTATATGCTTCACTGTGTTTTAGCCCAAAAATTTGACAAATATGACTAAACTTTTCAAACCAAACATGTTGAGATTGTATAAGCCCATTGAGGTACCACTTCAACTTACAAACCAACCAAACTCCCACTGAGCAACAAAACAACCATGTAGATGTCCTCCTCCACATCGCCATGGAAGAAAAAATCTCAATATCCAACTGATAAAGAGACCAATGGTGAAGAGCTGCCACAATAAAGAAGAGAAGTACAATAGTCATTTTGGTTGCAAGAAGAAAAGTATGACTGTAAAATAGACCATATATTTGAGTATAGCCTTTGGCCAATGATAGGACTTGGTGACCAACCTCACCATTTGACCCAACTTCAATGGAGTACACCCATCCATAATCAATTGTCTTCTACTTAGGTGACATATGATCCAAGTCCCATGTGTGCTTATGTTCAAGAGCCTACATTTCAACAATCATGGCTTGTCACCTTCCAAGTTGATTAAGTGCTTTAATCATGTTTTTTGAAATGATAATAGAAGACACATAAAATAAATGAGAAATAGGAAGCAAATGCCCGATGATAGTCTAGAAAATTGTAAATAAGATGAGGATTACAGCCTACAGGTAGAACAAGAACTCTTTTGGAGAGCAATGGGTTGACTAGAATCTTCATTATTAGGAGTCAGAATTCAGTGATAATTGTGAATGACTTAATGAAAATGACTCACCATGTAATATGAGACCAATCAGTTGTGGCTAGCATTGGTAAGTTCTGATGGGTAACGACTATGACCCTAGTGTGTTTAAAGTTGTAGAGGAACGTTTGAAGTTGTAGAGGAACTTGGAGGGTTGTGAAGAGTCTAAAACCAGGTTCAACGACTATAATGGGGAAGATTTGTTGGACATAATCAACTTCATGAAGGGAAGGAACTTCAAAAACGTTGACATTTGCAGACATATAATACCTTTTTGTTTCAGGAGAATAACAACGATACCTTTCTTGCAAACGATAATATCCTAGGAAGACACATTTGATTGCTCTTGCCGATAGTTTGTCTAGACTGAAGATAAGTCATGTACAAAACACAACCAAAAACACGAGGAGTAACTTGAAATAGAGGTTCATTTAGGAACACAATGGAATATGCAATTTTATTATCAAGGGGTGAAGAAGGCATTCCTTTAATAATAATAAAAATTGTAAGAATGGCATCACTCCAATGATGATCTAAATCTGCACCAAGTAATAAGGTGTGTAACCAAATGTCTATTTTTCTCTATCCTATATCATTTTTGTAAGGTGTACTTGGACAAGTAGATTGATGCAAAATTCTATGTGAACTGGATGGTAGAAAATTCAAAAGAAAAATATTCTTTGGCATTCTAAAATAGCCATCTAATCAGAGACATTAGGACTTTTCTGGAAGACTATTATTGATATTTTATTTTCCAAAAATGAAATATATAGATGTAATAACAGTGAAAATGTTAAAAAAGACTTGCATTTAGAAGATGATGATTGGCGATTCCAATCTAGGTAAACTTATTTTGACATTTGTTGGTATTTACTTGTATGTTTTTGTTTAAGACAACTATGACTTCTTATTGTTAATTATAAAGATTGCTAATGTTAATTTATCATTCTTTAGAATTTAGAAGTATATAGTATGCGTTATATAAACTGTATAAAAAATGTTAAAATTGTAGTTATTCTGCTATACACTAGCATTTGTGGAGGTAGCCACTATCCTAGATTTAAAACATTGTATTTTTATTACAGACTACCTTCATTAATTTTCTTTCATGTTTAGTGCTGCTAAAATGACACGGACTACAAGAAATTTTCTGTACTTCGCGATCTTGATTGCATACTTGTTGCCCTATAGTGAATTTGAATTGGATTGGATCGTGCCCTTTTAATTTGACAGGTAGTTATATTTGATGATGGTTGTAAAGGGTTCTTTAAAACTTTATTTCTTCGTTTAAGGTCATGGCTTCACATTTTTCTGATGTTCTATTTTCATATATAAAGGACTATATAGATATCAACAAAAGAATATGGTTCATATATTCATCAAATTATTGAACTTTTGTTATCTTACCGGTATCCTATAGTTCTTGGTAGATTTAAATTCTCAAATTTCTATGTTTTTTATTAAAATTGTGGTTATTATTTTATTGTTGGGGTGTATGTACCTATCTTATGGATTGAGTGTTATGGGCTATAGTTATTCCTTGTATTGTGCACTTTTCTTATCTATATACATGAAGATGAAATACATTAGTTGAGGACAATAATTATTGATTCTTATCACCTCTAAATTAAAGTTGGTATTAAAGTGGGATCGATCCTGCGTCTTCTTTCATTGTCGAACTGTCACTATCCACTACCACCATCCAACATTTTGTTTTGCCTCGAAAAGTTAAGGTTAGGTGTGCCTTAAGGAGTGCAACCCAACCCCGGTGTTCACGTGACCAAAAGCTACGGGACATGCTTCCATGTGCTGATCTTCATCGGTGTTGCACCAGTTGTGCGCTCCACACATTGTCTTCCAGTGGTTAGAATCTTGGACCATCGCCATTCTTCTCGTTAGCATGTTCTGTGCATGTTTCTACCCTTGGTTCCCTATTTCAACCTCCTTGGATAAGTGGTCTAGTCTCTCCCTTCTGTAGAGTTATGGTTCCTTGGTCAACGATATGCAATGTTGTTCCGATTGAAAATAAATCTTGGTGGTAAAAACTTGACTTCCAGATATGTGTTGTTTTATGACAATAGGTTGAACACAATGTGTTAGAGATACTTGGATACTTCTTTTCGGGAAAAGGCTCTGGATATTTTTACTAATTATTCAATGTCTCTTTGATGCGACTCCAAAAGTAGCATCCCTCAAATAGACCAATCATGATATGATCTCACATATCCAAAGGCTCGAGCTACATTAAAAGAACTACAAGATTTCTTGTGTTTGACTCATTGGAGGACATCAACAAAAACCTTATCTCAAATTTTAATCATGTATATGATCAAATTCAAGTTGATGATTAAATTCCTTCTATGGACATTTTAGTTACTAGATTTCTTTAGATGCCTAATGGTAGCAACCTGTGGAAGAGGAGTTTGTAACAATCGAGGACACGTTGGCCGAAGTGGACGTTCACAATGCACATACCCCAAAAAATGGGTCATACCCAAGAAAGTTATTACTTCTTACGTGATTAGGCAGCCCATGTGTCTAAATTTGAAAAGAGAGGTTGCAAGTGTTCTAATGAGCAATACCATGAATATTTAAGGCTTAAAAATGAAAAAATCAACAATCAAGCTCAATCTTCTTCAACGCCAAGTGTTTCAATAACTTGTATTTCTAAGGTCAAGGTTTATGGATACTTGACACAGGTGCTTCTCATCACATTTCTCCTAATAACTTCGCATTTTCATTTATTTCTTCTCCAAAAATTCCCCAATTTGTTATAGTAGCCAATGGATCCAAAGTTGCATCCCAAGGAATTGGTCAAGTTCCCTTATCTTCTTTAAGTCTTAATTCCATCTTGAATGTTCCATGTTATTCTTATAATTTAACCTTTCTAAGTCAATTAACTTGCTTTTTAAATTGTTCAATAATCTTTTATGTTAATTCTTTTGTTATCCAAGAACATGGTACGGGTTGTCTGATTTGCGAAAGACATGAATCACGAGGTCCTTAGTACCTCAAAAGAACATGATTTTCACAACGTATTCTACATCAGTCTACTTGTCCCCACACACCATAAGAAATGGCATTGCAGAGTGGAAAAATAGACATCTCACTGAAATTGCATGCACCCTAAAGTTGAATACAATGCTCTTGTACGTAAGTTTGGGAGATGCAATCCTCATTGTTGGTTTACTGAATAAAATGTCTTCTTCTCTTGAAAATCAAATTTCCCTCACTTCATTATTTTTCCTAATGATCCTTTATTTCATATCTCTCCAAGGGTGTTTGGTTGTAAGTGTTTTGTTCATAATGACTAGGTAGATTAATGACTGTAGATTTAAACAAGTTTTCTGCAAATGCTATTAAATGCTTTTTCTTGGGATATTCTCCTTTTTAGAAAGGATACACATGTTATTCTCTAACAACCAAAAGATATTATATGTTGGTTTATGTTACCTTTTTTGAGGAGACATCCTTTTTTCTCATCCCCATGGAACTCCTTCTCAACAAATTCTCCCTGTTCCATCCCTTGGTCAGCTGATGATTTTGACTTCTTCTCACTTCAATCTCAATGAAAACCTGACTTCATCCCTTACTCATTGTTCAGCTAAAGTAGCTCCACTACCCATCCTTACATTCTAGCGCAAGACGCAAAAGATCCTCTCACGATTCTTGAAGTATCTCAAGATTAATATCCTCCTCCAATAGTTTTCCATGTGATAGATCCTTCTCCATCAACTCCTTCACATGACTCCATTTCAAATTGGCCCATCTTTCTTAGGAAAATTATTCAATCTACTAGTAATCCATATCCTGTTTATATTTGTCAAGTTATCATTGCCTGTCTCCATCATACTCTCTTTTGTTTTCTCTATATGTTGTACTCCTATTCCTTAAAATGTCCATGAGGCACTTAATCATCTTAGAATATGGCATGCCATGAATGAAGTGTAGGCTCTTGCAAACAATGGCACGTGTAGGCTTGTTCCTCTTCCCCCTGGAAGAAGACAGTTGATTGTAGATGGATCTATGTTGTTAAAGTTGGGCTTAATGGTGAAGTTGATCGTCTTGAAGCTCAGCTAGCAATCAAAGGATATGCCCAAATTTATGGACTTGACTACTATGGCCAAGTTTGTCATTTGTCATTGGCCACTTTACAATCTTGACACTAAAAATGTTTTCCTTAGTGGTGATATTAAGGAAGAAATTTACATGAAGCAGCCTCCTAGATTTGTTGCTCAAAGAGAGTATAGTTTAGTGTGTAAGTTACACCACTATTTCTATGGATTGAAACAATCACCTCGACCTTGGTTTGGTTAATTTAGTCATACTGTGCAGACTTTTGGATTAAAGCAAAGTGAGGAAGGTTATTCAGTATTCTATTGTCATACTTCTCTTGGAAAGTGTGCTCATCTAATGGTTTATTTTGATGATATGATTATTATAGAAAAAAATGCCACTAGGATTTTTCAAGTAAAGGAACAATTATTCGGCCACTTTTAGACCAAAGACATTAGTTATCTGAAATACATTTTTGGTATTGAAGTGTCTCGTTTAGAGGAAAGTGTTGTTATTTCACAACAAAAATATGTTCTTCATATTCTTAAGGAGACAGGGATGGCAAACTGCAAGCCTATTGATAGTTTTGTGGACCCAAATCAAAAGTTAATGGTGACCAAGGTGAAAATTTTCAAAATCCTGAGAGATATAGGAGGCCAGTAGAAAAACTTTGTTATCTCACTATAATAATACCTGGTATCTCTTATGCAATTGGAGTTGTTTGTCAATTTATGTTGTATGAGGTCAAGGGAAACACTCAAATACATCAAAAAGGCTCCAGGATAAGGATTGTTAAATGAGGACACGGGAAATACTCAAATTATAAGGTGTTGTGATGCAAATTGAGTTGGTTGTCCCATTAATAGGGAGATCCATCTCAAGATATTGTGTTTTCATTGGAGCTAATACTGTCTCTTTGAAGAGTAAGAAATAAAATGTTAGTGCAGAAGCCAAATATAAATCTATCACTTTGGTCACTTATGAACTTTTGTGGATTAAGCAACTCCTTCAATGTTGAAAATTTGTGAAGTTAAATAGATGAAGTTGTATTGTGATAATCAAGCAGCCCTTGTCTCCAATCTAGTGTTTCATGAGAAGCAAACACATAGAGATCAATTGTTATTCTCTAGTAAACCCCAAACACATATATATAGAAGTTATTATCCAACGAACTTAATATCAAATTTATCATTTCTAATGACTGGCTTGCAGACATCCTAAGTCTTTAAGAGAGCCTTAGTTTATATATTCCAAGCTTGGTGCTTGCAATTTATATGCTCATTCTTGAAGGGAAATGTTGAGATTGTGGTTATTATTTTATTATAGAGCTTTCATAAAGCTGTTTTGGGTGTATATACCTATCCTAACGATGGAGTGTTACATGCTATAGCTATTCCTTGTATTTTACTCTCTTTTTCTATATATATGAAATACATCAGTTGAGCACAATCATACCTATCCTAAGGATGGAGTGTTACCAGCTATAGCTATTCCTTGTGCTGTACTCTTCTCTTTTATATATATGAAATACATCAGTTGAGCACAATATATGATTTTTATTACGTCTAAGTTCGATAGATTTTTCATAGTCATTGTTGAACTTTATAGAAGTCATGCTTGCTTGCTTTAGGGGGAGCCCTGGTTTCTTGAAAGATATCAATGTGGAAATTGTTTGTATGAATTGTCTATCTACCATCATCGGCTTTTGATGTTTCTGTATTTCTCATCTGCTGATTTACAAACAAAAGTCAAAATTTCCTATGAGAAACGTGAGCCATTTCTCCACAAAATGTGATTTGAGATTTTATCCATAATTCTATCTTCACAAGTGGGTAATGTTCTTGTCAGTGACATTCATTGTAAAGAAAGTCAAATCGTACGATGTAGTATTACAGTTAGATTAGATATTTATCACTGAGAATTTTTAAACTGCAAAGATCAAGGCCATTGCTTGTGGAGTGTTGCACTGTTTACGCTATTCATAGCTCGTTCTTAGATTGGAGTTTAATTTCGGAATCTTGCCTATGTATGAGTCACTCTTTTTTCTATTTTTCTAATCAGAAATGTTACCACTTGTAGATGTCCTTTAAGCTACTTTTGTATTTTCTGTTCTTGACCTTTTACAGGATGCTACAATGTAGTTAGCGTCTTTTTTGTGATATTGCTTCTCAGATGCCATAAACTTCAGCAGGTTTTCATTTTTTTTTAACTTTCTTGCAGGTATGTGGAGTTTTTCAAATTTGCAGCATTTGTTGAATAGAAATGATGTTAAATATCAATTAGTGGTTCGTGACAGTTGAAAATGTTATTGGATTATAATGAACTTACGCAACTGTCCACCATGTTTTGAGTTCTTTCCATAACTAGAGCAATACCTGTACGATGCACAGGCAGAAAAAGAAAATTGAAACAGTAGCCCGTACTTTTTTTATCAAGAGAGTGTGTGTATAAGTAATAAAAAATTATGCAAAAGATGTGTAGGTCCACAATGCACAAAAAGCCAACACGTGGATGAGTAGAAAGATGGTTGGATAGAATTTATAATACTGCTACTATTGATGATATGTACATTACTATTGGTTCAATATTCTCTGAATTTTGTTTTCTGTTACGTGACTCCTGTCCTTTGCCCCTTCTACTCCTTTGTGTTTAGCCAATGAATCCTTCTGATGCATTGGTGGCAAAGCTATAATGCACTAAGTTTCCCCCCTAATGTCAGCAACATGTTCCTTGTTAGTCGAAATTTATTGAAAATCCAAATTTTGTATGTTTCACAATTCTTTATTTTGTAATTTTCAGTAAGTATCAATAATATTGAAAATGCATTAAAATTAGAAAGCATATTGTTATAGTCCTTCAATAATCTGAAAATATGGAGCAGAAGACGGCTTCAAACCCGCCAAAGGAAGATTTCTTGTGTGAGAAACTTACTTTCGTAGATGGGACTCTCCCCCATTCTATTTCTGTATTTTTTTTCTCTGAGAAATCCGTTGAGTTTTCCTTGTTCCAATGGAGGCGTGGCATGTAACGCGCATAGTCTTGTGCTGAATCTGTATGTCGAGGTCACGTTAGTTTCCTGATTTGAAACGTTACTCTTAAATTGAGATTTGCTGAGTAGCGTAATGACATTTGTTAAGTTTACAAAATAGTTGGATAGAAAGGTCAACTTATTCACCCATAAAATGGTGGCATTAACTTTGCCATCACTATAGGAGTTTAGGTTCTAAATGAAAATAGGTGGTGTGGATGGAAAGCTTTGGCCAATACCAATTTAGTTTTGACTTGACTCAGATGATGTCATGCCTTAGAAGTGAGTAGAAAGGTACTTGCTTAACATAACTTCCTCGTCGTTAACTAGTTAATTTAGAAAAGGTTACCTATATTCACAGAACATCAACGGTCAGATAATCGACACTTGTCATGAAAAGTTGAAGAAGTTCTGAATTTTGTATATTAGTGCCCATATAAGATGGAATGGAGAAAGTTCAGGGTCAAGCGTATTTGCCTAAGGTGGTTAGAAATGGTATTCATGCTAATAATTTAACCAAAACAAAGCTCTATTTCTAACTACGATCGTCATAAATGTGTTTGACTAATCATTTAAATCTTTTAAAATAACTTTAAAAATACTAATTAACTATTACTCGTAGAAAATTATATTTGGTTATACCATATAAGTCAAATCTCTGATGATGTGACGTGTTATCTAATTAATCTCCGTTTATTTATACGTAAAAATTCATTGAAACATAAAACAGTAAATAGGTGGTGTCCGTGAAAATGGATGAAAAATACTATTTCTTTTCCCATTACCATGGGAATGCTAGATGTTATAATTATTTTAATCTCACCACTGGCGAAAACACAGGCATTGTGTATGCACATTTTTATTGCATTAAATATATATATATATATATATATATATATATTATAATTTTATCACTTTATAAGTAATCAATTAAAATTAGAATAATTATAATTTAATATATATATATAATACATATAATTTTATAACTACTAATCATTATTTTTTATTTATTAAAATATAAATAATGACCAAAAAATTATTATTATTATTATTATTAAATTATAAAAAGATTTCAATAAAAATAATTGTAAAAAAAAATATTTTAGTTTTATTTTAGATAAATGATATAGGTTATTTCATGTGAGTAATTATTTAAAATTAAAAAAAAATTATTTCGAAGGTAAAATTATAAAAGATTGTGTATATATAATAGGTGTATTAACCCTAGTTTGCTCGACTACTTTGCCTCTCTCGTCCCCGCATAAACAGGTTGTACGCAGCTTTAGATGGGCAAAAAAGTAAAGAAAATGATTACATTTATATTTTACTTGACATGCCATAATCTATAGAAATGAATTAAAAATTATTTATGATAATTAGCATTTTTAAGGATGGTTTGATTGGATTTGACCGAATTTGGTTAAAATATTAAAGAATTTGCTAGTTTCATTAAGAAAAATACATTATCAAGCCTAACTAAAATAGGTTTAATTGGAATGGATTCAATTTATATATTTTTCGATGAAAAGGAAAAATTATTTTACGATTTATTTTTATAGTGTATTTTAATATAAGCTTTTTTAATATATATATATATATATATATATATATATATATATATTAAAAATAAAGTATTTGAATAAATTAAATGAAAGGTTAAAATTATCAAATTTGAGAAGACATAAGATTTTATCAAATGTTCAAAATTCAATTGGTTATGACATTCGTGGTTAAGGATCAATATATTTTAAAAGCTGACAAAATAAAAGATTCATTATTTATAAAAACTAAAAAAATAATGAGGAATTTGAGCTTAGAGTAAGTTTATTAGTGGAGTAAAATGTGGATAGAGTTCTTAAATACAATGTGAATATATGTAAGGAAGTTTGGACAAAGAGACTAAAACAAGAAATGAAGAAAAAATTATGTTTATTGTATGTGATTTTTCTCAATCTTTATTTTCATAAAATATACAAATAATAAATTAAAATTAAAATTATATAATACAACAAATGGGTTTTATTAGATTCATGGATAGGTTCAATACTAAAAACTAATATCAAATTTGATATACAATAGATTTGATTGAGTTTATTTGAATTTGATTCAAAACACTCAAAACATTTAATTAAAAGTGTTTGAATTTGATTGAATTAATTTGAGTTCACCATATATTTATACTTATAAACCACATTTTAATTTTCAATCTGAATAAACTAGGTGATTGATTTGTGTTAACGAGTGTGTAGTTCGTAACTTCTTAAATAAATTAATAATAAATTTAATGTTATAATATAATCGTTTCATGTTTTATATTTTTATATTAAGTTATAAAGTGTTAATATTTGTAAGATCATAAAAACTTTTGTTTATAATTGACAATGCAGAAATATGATGATTGTTATGTAAAAAAATAATAGATATTTATAGTTTAAGCTTATTTGTCGCGTTTAATAGATTGTACAAATTTTGTTGACAAAGAGTCTCCCCATAATCAATGTATTCTTTAAAGGAATAATCATTTTCATTAGTTTCACTAACAATTGTCTCTAAATCTTTTTTTATGGCTTATATTTATCATTTCTTTCACAATTTAACAAATATGTTTTTCTTATTTTTTTTTATCATTTATCATATTTAACTTTAATATGCTCATGACAAATTTAACTGAACAAATTTTAACAAATTATTTTACATAACAAAAACCTTAAAAAATATATTTCAACATAATTATATATAACTTTTTTTAAAGTATAAAAATAGTTAAAAAAAAAACGTGTTTTACGAATGTGAAGACGTATCATTACAGTTTTCTTGAATTATTTTATTTTTAGTTGAATCATAATAATCAATTCCATCAACGTCACAACTATATCAAAATATACCCATTTTATCTATTAAATCACTCTAAAACTCCTCATTCATTCCAATTATGTCAAAAAAATATAAGTTACTATTAAAATAAATCTCATATTTTTTTAATAGATAATACGTAACACTTTTTTTTTATCATTAGATATTTTCAAACGTAAACAATGTTGTAGTTTTTTTCTAGCTCTTCCAATATGAACATCACTCAACCTACAAATTATACTATTCAAAATACAAATTTAACTTCTAAAATTTGAATTACTAATGTTCAAAACTTTAATTTACTACAATCTCAAAGTGTTATATTGGAATAATATCTTTTTAGAGAGTATATTCTATAAAAAAAGTCAACCATCATTAGTGACAAACCATGATTAATAATGCATTTTGTTCTGAAATTCATACTATACTTAACTGTACAATTATTTAAACCACATTGAGTTTATATTTATGAGAAGTCACAATCACCAACAACCATAAATGCAGTAATTGGAAAACGTTATTTTATCCACCCTCAAAACTCGCATATGTAGTATTATCATTTTAAAAATATATATAAGAGAATGCAAGTTCAAAACCTGGAACACATGAAGCAATTTTCAATGGATTAAAAGTTGTAATATTAATTCTTAACACAAAACTTTGTTGTACTATTAATCATATAAAATATGTAATTTTTCAATCATGCTGTTGAAAGATCAAAAGAGGTTGTAATCTCCAACCTATGCTTCCTACACCATTCAAAAGATTAATTGTGAAGTATAAAAGTTTCACTATTCAGATCTCATTTTGTTGAGGTAGATTTTATTAGTTGATGGTTTTGAGTAACCTTACATATTATTATAAACTAGAAATCTAAATGTTAGGCACTATTTGACTTGATTAATTTGTTAGGCAGTAGTTTATGACAGCAATAAGTTTTTCTTTTTTACTTTTATGCAATGAGAAATTGCCCTTTTAACTAATGAAAGAAGGTATGGAACCAATACTTGTAGAAGTGTAATTTACACAAATCCACATTGGTTGATGAGTTATCACCTCAATAATTACACTTTTCTTTGTTAAAACAAGTGTTTAAGCAAGCCATTCAGGGTATTACACTTGGTCACTAGTTAGGTATGATAGTATTGGTAAAGTAAAATGTACAAATTCATGAATTAATTTGATTGCTTCTATTGTGATTAGTATTAGGGTTTGACTAATAATGGCTATATGGTCTCTAAAAATAAAGATTTACAAGGTTCAATTTAATAGGTGATGGCTAAATAACATTTAAAAATAACATTAAACTATAACTTTCTTTAAATATATAATTTAATATTTGTTTTTATTGCTAAAAACCATAACTGTTTTTTGAAAAAAATATCCATTGACCTAATTTTCGAATGAAATTACACCACTTTAGTTAAAGAATTGTTTAATTGCACTATAAAAAATTTCATATTTTCTTAAAACTTGAAGTTAAAAATAGTTCATAAATACTTTTGTTCTATAATATATCAAAATATTTATTGAAAACAAAATAAACTCCAGTAAAAGAGAATAATATTTCAAATAGTGATATGATCGACAAACTTAAGATGGGATTTTTTCGATATTAAATGTTTGGTATAGAAGTTGTTTTTTCATACCCTAAGAATTTTGATTTTTGGAAATAGTGAATCTTGGATTTGTGATTCCGAAATATTAATAAAAATATATTTAGTTGATAAAAAAAACGTTATTGAAAATATTCATGTTCTTAAAATCAAATAGTAATTTTTTATTAAATTGTTTAATTTATTATCGTATTAAAAAATTTAATAAAAATAATATGATATTTCTTCAGTAATTTTTTGCCTTCACCAAAAAAAGATGGATTTCCACATTTACTAACGAAAAATAATTTTGTGAAAAACTTTTAAAAATAATCCCGAAAAACCCAATTTCCAAAAAGTACCATCTTTTAGAAGATAAATCAACGTAGTTTTCCAGATATCTAGAAAACTAAAAGTTTTTCCTTTTGCTAAACACTCTTAATAATGCTAATATTTAAATGTTATTTAACATTTGTTTTTCTTCCAACCAATCAAATCATATTACCTACAATGTCTACTTTTTTTTATTCATTTTCTATCTTTTTGTCTCTCAAAATATAAAATAACAGGTGTGTGTCCCTTATTATTTTCCTTTCCATGGTAAAAAATTAATGGGAATTTTTTTTCACTAACTCTTATCAAAGTTAACGTAAAACCATAAACAGAGAGTTCCTAAGATGATAATAATTTCATATGAAAAGTAATAAATTTTCATTGCCTTGAGATGCTAAATGCTTTAATTTTAATTATTTTAATTTCATGTTGTGGACACTAGTGTGTGTCCTTATGACAATTTTAGACAAACCACCTTTTTTCTCTCCACACAAATAGGGTAAGTCAGCAAGTTTGGTACACAGCTTCTGTGGAAAACAATAGTGTGAAGAAAAAAATTGCATTTCTTTGTCTTTTAAAATGGTTGATATGAAATTAAGGGTTTGTTTGGTAGAGATAGAAAAGAAAAGCAAAGAATTAATTAGTTGATTTTAAAGAGGAAAGTTAATTTAAAAATATATGGGACTGACATGTTACCTTAGATTTTTATTAAATTAATTAAACTATGTAATTTTTGAAACATTTTTCTATTCTACTCTACTAAATAATTAAATATTTAATTTATATATTATTTATTTACCTGTTTTCTTAATTTATTACTATTTTTCCTCTATTCTTGTCATCTCTATTCTTTATTTTTCAAACCATACACATCATAAGGAGATCAATATTTTAATAGGTATATTTTTTAATTGTTTTGACTGAAAAAAAAAAATACTTTTATGAGCTAATAATATATTTAAACGTGCGTACACTTTATTTATACATAAAGCTTCAATTTCGTACATCTGACATTATAGATGCTAGTTGTATCCATTTCCCCTTCCCCTTTTGCATTTTCACTTTGAATAAATTAAAAACTATGGTTTTTGAATTTTGCTTTAGATTTTTCTTAATATAATTTTTCACTCTATATTAATAATTAAAGAACATATTAAATTTTTAAAACAATAGAATAACATATCGTTAATTGGTGTACATTTTTTTTTGCAATAATAATATAACATAATTAACTTCATAAACTTAATTCTAAAGGGTGCTTTGTTTCTCTAGATTCAAAAGATTAAACATGAAGTACGAAAAAAGAAACTTTTTTTATGTATGTAGTTCTTATAAAGTTGACTGTTTTTAGTAACCTTTGAGATTATAATAAAGTATATAATAATATTGTATATATTATATTATAGAACCCTAAGAAGGAATCTTAACAATGTGAGAGAATCCATTGACTTGCCTTCAGCAGCACTGTTTGACTTTGATTATTTGTTAGGCATTAGTTTATGACAGCAATAACTATCTTTTTTTCTCTTCAGTGTTCATAAATTGCATTTTTAACTAATCTAAATAGAAGGGTAATTTATACAATAAATTAACTTTCATTCTTCAACTGTTTACTTTTTATTTTATTTTTTCTGAGGAATTATTTAAGCAAGCAAAACTACTTTAGGATGGTTTCACTGGTTAGGTAAGTGAGTAGAAGTCAGAAAATTAGAAGTAAATAATATGCATTTTTTATGTGTTTAAATTGTGATAATAATAATAATAATAATGCATTTTTTCCAAACAAGAGAATTCTTCAAATGAGATTTTTTTTTATCTCTTGTTTTTTAAATTTCAAAATGACATATAACTTTTCTGTCAATTATACTATTATTTATACTTTTATTATGCGTTAAAAATTATTTGAAGACAAAAATTAAAAAGAGTATAATAAGTAACTTATATATATATATATATATATATATATATATATATTTAAATTTGCATTGAAAATATAAGATTTAAATATTTTCTTTAATTGGAATGAAATACAAACGGAAAAAAACGCCTAATCATTATTATACTAAAAATTGGTTAAAAACTAACCAGTGATATTTTACTAGTAGCATTTGTCAACTAAGACTTAATTGATAATACTAAATGCTATATTTTATTAAGGAAAATATTTAATTTGTAACAGTGCTTTTCAAAATGTCAGGAAAACTATTTAAAAAACATAAAAAGATGTATAAAAATTTAAAAATCACGTGACCCTAAATGTGTTCAGACCAACAAAACGAGTAACAATTAATGTCTCAAGTTTTTTTTTTTTTACTAAAATGTTGGTGCAAGAGCACATGATTTGGTTCTTGTCATTTGCTTGCACAAAACTTTCTTGAAACTTCTATACAACTTATTAAGGTAATTAAATACTCCTTTTTCTATTTATGTTTCAATATTTTGAAGCAAAAACATTGAACTATATTAAAACCATGACTAAAATTAATCACACACATACACAACAAGTTTGCAATAGATTAAATTACTCCTTTCAGCCACTTTTGCTGAAAAATAATTGTTTGAAATTTATTAATGGTATTTGGAAAACATTGCTTAATAGTTATTAAATCAATCAAATTGTTACACCAATCTCAAACTAACCAATAGACTAAAGTGCACTCACATAAGACTATGTAAAATAAGACCAAATCCTTATATATATATGTAAAATGTGAGCAAATATTAAAAAATGAAGAATGAAATGTTATGAATGAGAGGTATAATCCAAGAAAAAAGAAGTGATTGAGATAAAAATGAAAGAGTTCAAAAGTGTTACAATTATTAGGGGACCACACAATTGAGTGGTTTTGGCTGTGTTATATGCTATGTGTCGGTGCACATTTCTCTCACCGCGTTAACCAATTATATAAAATTCGGAACATTAATATAACTTTTTCCTCTTTATTAGACTTTACAACGTCACAAATGATACACTATTCAATAAATTAAACACACAAACTTACCAAAAGAATAAACAATTGCGAAACTCAATTAAGAAATTGATGAAAGAAGGGTTGAGTTCACCGTCGTGATTCCAAATCTAAAAGTGGTTCAAAGGAGTTTGCACAATCATTTGACTTTGTTTTATTTTTTCTCTTTGGTTTTAGTAATTTGCATAATGCCACATTGAAATTGCTTGGGAACAAGTTAACTCACCAAAAGAGAGACATTGATTATTTAAAACCACGAGTCGTGTTTCCCATGCCATCAATTTGCTTACACTTCAATTTGTGTTTGCTTATTGGCATAAAATAAATAAATTTGTGGGAAATTGTAAATACAAAAGGAGGTTCAATTATCAAAATTTGAGTTTTGCGAACATTTACTATGTGGGTAAAAGTTTTTTAATTTAAATAAAAAGTTAACATAATATTAGAAAAAACTATTATAAATAATAAGTAGTCTTTGTATTGACAATATAAACTATTTTTTTTAGAATCTAATAATGAATGATCCTGTATAGTAATTATTTTATTTTTTGTAACAATTAATTTATAAGTCAAACTTAATATAATATTTTAAAAATCTTATAGTAGCATTATGCATAAATGAAATTTGACTACAAAGACAAAAAAAAAAATTATTTATAGTAGTGTTGGCTTGGGTGCGAATTTATTTATAGGAATTTGTGATTTGTGACTGTGTAAAAGAGATTTTTTTTAACCATTTTGTGGGATTAGTATTAATTTCTCAATTTGTTTCAAATAAACATTGACTAAATTTTTGTCTAATAAAATTTCTCTGGAAAAAAAAGAAATCTGAAGAATTACATGGTTCATATCAACACTGAATTCAACATAAAAGGGAAAGAAGTTAAATAACAAGAAATTGGAAATTCCCATAAGCATTGGAGAAGTGTTGTGTGGAATAAAGTCAAATTCCTGTAGAAGCTTAAAAGGATGAAAAGGAAAGAAACCTTATTTTCTTATTTATATTTTCCTCTGAAATCAAAATAAAAATCTCACTCTAATACCCAAGCTTCCGTCTATTGTTTCTTTCTTCTATCCATATTCAACTTTCCTTTTCTTCCTCCAAGATCACATTTTTCTTTGACCCTTTTGCTCCCTCTCTCAAATTCCCCTCTCCACCCACTTCCCCTTTAAGTCAATTTCATGTTTCTTTGTCTCAGATCGTAGATCTTGCTGTCGGTGGGTTGATCGGAGTAGATGTCGCCGTCAAACGGGTTGCAGAACGGCGGCGGTGGAGGCGGCGGTAATGGGTTGAGTTACATAGAACACCAGGTTTCAAAGCTTGACACTCTTGCTGGTGTGGCAATCAAGTACGGTGTTGAGGTAATTTTTTCTGTGTTTTTTTGCCTTCGGACTTCGAATTGGTTCAGGTATGGTAAAGTTGGCTGCTTTTTATATTTGTTGTTTTGGGTTATGTAGTTTTTTTCTTCCTTATTTTTTTTCTAGGTGGCTAAATTGTATTTTTTTAGTTTAAGGGTTTTTAGATGTATATGAACAAGAATACAAGATAAAGATTTCGTGTGTTATGTGGTTCTCAAGATTCTCTGTTTAAGGGATGGAGGTTTTGTGTTTGTCTTTTATCCTTTGAGGGTAAGCTAATCTGACACAACCCTCTGAGTCAAGTGCCTCAGTTTTTCCTCTAATTGTTAGTAATGCCAATAGGGAGAGTTTGTGAAAGGGGTCAAACTTATAGTGTGTATGGTTCTTCGTTATTTGGGAGTATTTAATCTGCGATTACTTCGTTGTGTTTCATTCTCCACTTTTAGGATGTTTTTGGTCATAAATTGAAACATTATGGATAGGAGAAAATAAGGACAGGAATGAATGGTTCTCAGTTTTGACAGCTGTTTTGTGGGAGAAAAGTTGGGAAGGATGGAAGGAGCAGATATTTTTGAACTTGTACATAGGAGCCACTTATGAATGCTTTCATTTGTTCTTTACATATTATAGTTTGCTCAAACACTTTATGAGCATAATGCATTCTCTTTTAGAAATGCCTTTGTAAGAGACACATGTGATATTGTATAGCATGGAAAATCATAATTCTGTTGACTATTTTTTGAGATGCCCACATGCATGCATTACTGCTGCTTTATGGTCTCTGATAAAATGACACTGAAATCTTCTGATAAATTTCCTTGTAATGATTTAGGTAGCTGACATCAAAAGGATGAATGGCTTAGCCACAGATCTTCAAATGTTTGCACTGAAGACATTGAAAATTCCATTACCGGGACGTCATCCACCTTCTCCTGCTCCTGGTCCACACGATGAACCTGCCAAGTCGGGGTACTTCAATTATACTATGATAGTTTTTCCAATTACCATATGCTGAATATTTGAAGTACAGTGCATGAAATAGCTGAGTAATAAAGTTTTGATTGATTCTTAGAATTTGTTGCAGATAGCATAGTTTCACCAATCAGTCATTTTGATTTATATTTAAACTCATGTGCTGGATTATGGAAACTCATTTTTAACTGAAACTCATTGCAGAGATTCGAGCATTGAGAGGAAACCCCTACGCATAGGTCAATCTGCCATGAAGGAACCTCTCCAGTCCTTAAGACTGAAGCCTCCTCAACCAAATATTTCTCCAGCTATGAGCATTTTGCAGAAATTCTATGGCCTCAAATCTTCAGATTCAAAAGATACATTCAATGGAACTGAAATGGCAGTTTATACAGCCATGAGTTCTGATCATTCCAGAGGGGAATGGCTTCCCAATGCTTCTCCAGTTCCAGACCGGCCATCATCAGCAACAAATGATTTTCCCAAGTCAACAAATTTAGTCTATGATCTACTCACAGGCGATGGTGATTACGTTCCTCTTGCCGAAATAGGGGACGCCGGATCGGAGAAGGCGGATGAGAAATCGGTCCGGAGACGTCAGAAAGCTGAAGTTGATAATGGAGCCAGTACCCCAGAAAAGCTTTTGAGAGAAGGAAGTGGCAATGTATCAAATGGTTTTTCTTCAGCTGGAAAAACATTAGCCATGAGGCCGAAATCGGCTAGCCGGGCAGCATTGTTTCCTGAGTCAGAATCAGGATGGTTAGATTCCATTCCGGTGGGGTTGGGAGAATCTATATTCACCGATGGCCTTTCTGGAGTGCGGAAATCATCAAGTGCATCAAGCCTGAGAGAGCAGGAAAAGATGAACTCAGCACCGGCCTGGCCGCCGGCGATATGGAACCTGAAACCGGACTTGCAAGCAGCCATTTCGAAGCCTATCTTTGATGGTTTGCCTATCCCCATCACTGGCCGCAGAAGCAAAGCTGCCCTTGATTAGTGTAAATTGATTCCCTTTTGAGCAAAATTATTTTTTGACATTACCTGAACATAAATTGCAACAAGATGCACAACTGCTTCAGGTTAGTAAGCCTGAGCAGAGAAGGTAAAGATAAAGAAAAAACAAAATTACACAACTAGGATATTTATTTATTCCAAGCCTAGCAAGGGTAGATGACCTCCTAAGAAGAAAAATTTCAGCAGTAAGGAACTGGGGAAAAGGTACATGAAAATGTTAAGGAACTGGTTTTTCAGTTATATAAATGGTCAATCCCACCTGGGTTATAAAGAGTTATTTACATATTCATAATTTCCTTTCTGTTCAGTGGTTAACTGGATCATGTTATTATTATTGAATACATTATGTAAGTATTTATGATATTTTTTTTTTTTTTTTTTTTTTTAGACAATTTTTTTTTAATATGTTTTTTTTTTTTTTAAACTTTTTTTTTTTGTGTTTTTTTTTTTTATTTTTTTTTTTTTTTTTTTTGCTTCTTTTTTTTTTTTTTTTACCAAAGGTGCTTTTACAATAAGCAGATTTATGTTTTTTTTTTTTCTCTTATATGCTTATTTTAAAACTCCAGTTTTCTTCTTTTCTTTATATGCAAAT
>Ga0099825_1001820_pt1 | contig 27745 bp, 9 predicted proteins | sample SiratroredBW_FD_76838 | JGI IMG/M metagenome (GOLD analysis project Ga0099825, IMG submission 76838) | Root nodule microbial communities of legume samples collected from California, USA - Siratro red BW | ecosystem: Host-associated > Plants > Roots > Nodule | place: USA: California | collected...
ATAGTATTATATATATATATATATATATATATATATATATATATATATATATATATATATATATATATATATATATATATATAATGCATAAATCAACACTAATCTTATTTAGAGGAGGTAAAATGGGTAATTTAACATAATTCAACATGTTACCTAATAAGTTTGTGTTAATTTCTTTGTATTCTAAATGTTACCTAATAAGTTTGTATTCTACATTGAACCAACGGCCAACAAACATTTTACCATAGTTTTTAATAACCTATTTATTATATATATATATATATATATATTTAAAATATAATTATTATTTTATAAAATAAACCAATTTATAAATCTAGGAATTGATAAAATCTAAAATCATAATTTTTCACTCGTAAAGAATTGTCCTCCATGACTCACAATCTGTATAGATCGAAGTCCAAGTCAGCTCGTCTCATCCAACAATTTATATTATTTTTTTATTATTGTGTAATATTATTTGCGTATTGAATAATTAAATATTTTTAATTATTATTTTATCAATATCATATATTAATAAATATAAATTTATAGTTTATATAACTTTAATATATATTTTATAGTATATTTCTTTATTTACTTCAACTAAATTAATAATTTTTTAATGTTTATACTTAAATAAAATTTTGGTTGCATAAACCAAAATTTATATTTAAAAAAATACAAAAGATTTCATCATTATTTATTTAATAGTTTAAAAATTTATGTTGGGCCGCTCACAGACGCGTAAACCCTCTCAATCCACCCCAACTCATGGAGGTAAAATATAAATCAACTCTTATCCCTAAAAAATAATGGATTAAATAAGTTACACTTAAACTTTAATTTATGTTATATTTTTTTCCATCTTAACATGTTCTAAGAGGTTTTCCTACTACCAATCTAGTCAAGTCGACGTTTACTTTAACATGTTTTAAGAGTTTTTCCTTCCACCAATTTAGTCAAGTTCATGTTTACTTTTAATTTTTGACTACAGTTTGGTAGACATCCATTCATTTGTTTCTTCTCCCAAACAGCTCACATAGTATTTAACACGAAAATAATCCATTCATTTAACAGTTACCAAGCCTATCCTTTGAAATCCATTCCAATTAAATAACAATCAAATATTGGAATAACCTTGCAGTTAATTAAAAAGCAATTGCTGTGAACTGTTTATGTCAAAAAAGATTAACGTGAATTACAATGCGGATAAACCATTTTGCAATTCATAATTTTCTCCCTACACCCAAAGTAAAATATGAATTTCCCATATTAATCTTTCTTATAACGTATTTTTCGATTTGTTGATGTTTTTGGATTATCAAATCTAAAATTGCAAATTGTACATATTCTAAAATGGTTATTCCGGGTGTGCACACAGTATAATTTTCGATTTCCTTTTTCAAATTAAGAAAATGTAAAAGGACATTGGCGCTTTGCGTAAAGAATCAGCCCTGCAGTTCTTATACGTAGCTTTTAAGTGTCTCCATTAGCTGTCCTTTTACACTCAAAATTGTTGGAAATATCTCTCAATTAAAATAAGCAATTTCTATACATTACAATCAAGAAAATATTTTATTTTAAGAAATTTAAATTATTTTCTTAACTTTTAAGAACATGTACATTTATTTTTAAGAAGTTAGTTTTAATAGAAAAGTTTTAGTCCATGATACCAAAGATTAAGATATACAAGAATAGTATAAAAGTCACTTTGTAGGTGGAAAAGTAGTAGTGAGTTTATAACTGATTAAGAGATAAAGATATTTCATTATTTCTTGCAAGGTTGTTGTAAGTTATTTAAAGAAAGACGAGTTATTATACTATTCTCTTAAAAAAAATTCTAATTCTACTTTTATAGTAGAGTTCATATTCTTACTTGACAGTGTGAGTTTATGTTTTTCATATTAAAAAATATGTTTTTGTTTTTATTATTATTTCATAAGCTTGTTTTAAGTTACACAGGTAGGAAAAATTATCATTTTATGTGGTAATAGTGGTATTAGAGCTCTCTTGTGTATTGGGAGCATGCCTATGTCATTTAAGATTTAAGATGGAACAAGTTTTTTTTATTATGTTCAGATTGATGATAACTACTCTTATTGGAACCCCATGATTAAAGATAATTTATTTTTGCAAGACTTGCATAGCCTATAACACAAAAAAACAAAAATATCAAGAGTTACATGAGACTACGGTAAAAAAAAAAAAAATAAATAAAATTAGACAATGGTGGATAATATGGTGTTTTTGAAAAATATTCTTAGAGGCATAATATCAAGAAGTAGAAGACCCTTCAGAAGACTCTCAAATGAATAAAGTGACTAGAAGAATGAAACACGCAATTGAAGAGAAATTTAAATGCATGCTAAAATCGAGCAAACCTCCCTAAGTATTTTTGGGGTGAAGTTGTGAAGACGATAATGACATTGTAAATCTCTTGCCATCTCGATCTTTGAAGGAAGGGATTCTAGAGGAATAATGGCTTATGAAAAATGCTTCTTACAACTATTTGAAAGTCTTCAATGCAAAGTATTTGTCTATGTTTCCAAGATGATAGAATGAAGTTGGATGTTAAGACCAAAGAATGTATATACATCGGATCTCTAAAGGATGAATTAGGGTATAAATTATAGAATCATATAAAAAATGAAGATTGTTAGAAGTAGAGACACAATGTTCTTTAAAAATCATACTATTAAAGAGCTTCAATAAAATCAACAGAAAGAAAATCCAAAAAAATAAGTAATAATGACGTGTTAAATCATCTTACTAAGCAAAATTTTAAGATGAGAGAATCATCAAAGTCAATTTTTCCTACTCAAACCAACCCTGAGTTATCACATTCTGAGACGAATTCTAAAGAGTAAACGAAATTCAATTATCAAAGGGATTTAGAACACCAACTAATAAAAGAAGATTAAATAAAGTTTGTGTTAAGACAATATCTAAGAGATACATGTCTTTCTAATAGGTACTTATAATATGAATATGTTACACTAATTATTGATGGTGAATGACAACGCTTTGGTGAAGCTATGAAAATAAAAGATAAAGAAGTTTGGATCAAAGTCATATGAATATGTTACACTAATTGTTGATGGTGAATGACAACGCTTTGGTGAAGCTATGAAAATAAAAGATAAAGAAGTTTGGATCAAAGTCATAAATGAGAATATGACCTCGTTGCATGAGAATCAAACTATGACCTTATGAAGTTATCTAAAGAAAACAACCATTGAAGAACAAATGGATATACAAGCTAAAGTTTGAAGAAGGGAGAATGTAACCCTAATATATAAAGATCACATTATATTAAAGGTTACAAGTAGAAAAAAGAACATAGATTTTAAAGATGCTTTCAATGGTGAAGGTGCCCTCTATAAGGATAGTCATAAGTCTAAAATCTTGAATAACTTGACAAATCATTATTTCTTCATGGAGAACTAGAAGAAGAAATTTACATGAAACAATCAAAAGGATTTAAAGAACCAGTCTAGAAACACTTAGTGTGTCATCTGAATAAAAGGCTCTATGTAGTGAAGCAAGACTCTAAACAAAGGTATAAGAAGTTTGAATCTTTTACGACAAAATATAAATTTTTGAAAATATTAGTCAATTACTATGTATTCATAACAAGATATACGAATAATGATTTTATTATATTCGTATGTGAATAACATGTTGCTCGTAGATCATTACAAAGGATTAACAATATAAAAAAAACTTTAAACAAATCTTTCGTTATAAAAGGCTAAATATCTATTAACTAAATCCTTGAAATAAAGATCATAAAAAATTATTCCAATAGCTTGTTATAGTTCTCAGAGGAAAAATACATTAAAAAAATGCTTGAAAGGTTGAACCATACCAACAAAGCTAATAAATGTTCCACTTGTTACCTAAACACATGAAGTTGTCTAAAAAACATGGTCCTACAAGTGAACAAGATAAACAAGAAATAATTAAGCTGTTTTAATTATGTGCAATAGATAGCCTTATGCATATAGTTTTTCTATACAAAGTCAAGCATTTTTTATGATGTTGGAGTTGTAAGTTGTTTTTGTTAAATCTTGGGAAGGAGCACTGAAATTAGTTTTATTATTTAACCTAATAACCCAATTATAATAAAACTGGGTTAAAAATTAAATTAATCTTCACTCAATTGGAATTACTTGTACCCATCTAACTGGAGAGTGAGACGAGTGAATGTTATATGATCTAAAAGACATACATTTTAGAATTTAAAGAAAAAAGCATTTACGTATCATTTTATTAAATTACTTAATAATGAAGATATGGGGAACTTGATCTAAGTTTTCTCCAACGCATTCACCAAGTTGGGATATAACCATACAAAAAATAATTTAGAAGGACCTCAAAATGGAATTAACCCGTGTCCAAACAATAATATTGTCGCAACATAATCAAAACCGTAGAAAAAAAGTTTATAAAGAACATATTTATTGAAAATTCATAAATTAACTTTAGTCAAATCAGATTATAGCTCATTTGATTGATTTTTCCAACAGAGCCTTAAAATAGGCTTGTTGTAATTTAGTTCCAAATATCGTAAATCGAAAATAGTAGTGTAATTGTTGTTCCCATGAAATGGCAGAAGATCTGAAGTTAGTTTTCCTCGTTCTGAAGTTAAATTTTGCTTATTGAAACTAGAATTTCGCTATGATCCAAAATATTTTTTTTTTTTTTTGAGACAGGTTAATTCTCTAAGTCTGGATCTAAAATCATGTCAAATGGTGCAAGACGCAAAAGTTATAACCATTTTTTTCTTTTATTTTATCATTTTCTTCTATTTTGCCATGCGAACGGTGTTTTTTTTTTTTTTCCAATTTTAGACACTGTCATGGAAAGAATAAACATAAATAAGAATTGAATCATATAAAAAAAAACCATATCATTTTTAATCTAAAACTTTAAAACAACGATTTTCACACAACTGTTGTTTTCGAAGAACATAACGAAGAAAGATGGATTTAAATAATAATGAAAAAGAAGAGTTTGCATTCTTTTAAATATAAAAAGATACAATAGTAGTAGCATCCTGACCAAAAATTGTGCGAGTGTCACCATGCAGTCAAAAGAAGCATGCCACAATTAGTATATTATATTACTGATTACGTATTAAACTTCAAGGAAACACTTGATAAAAATGATGACGTTACAGTGGCTTAGATTATATTCAATCCCTAGCAAGTCGGGAAGGTAATCATTCAACCACATAGAAAAAGATGATGCAGGGATAGCATGCACAGCTGTTATTTTTGCAAGACCCGACATTGCCATTCATTATTAAGCACGTTTAAATGTGACCAGAGACAGAAAAGTTCTGCAACACACTTGAAGTTTAAGTCTCAACTTAAATATGTACATAATATATTTTCATAAGAGTCTCCCGTTAGAAATATAAATAGCAACCATACTCAGTTTGAGTTTTGACACTTTGACATATATAAGCTAGGCAATAGAGGCACAGTAACATCTTAAAACGTCGTTCTATTATGCCATACGAGTGAAACGGGATCTACTCCGTCAGAAGCATTGGAATTTCATCTACTGGAGCAGGAAGCTGCAAGTCCAAAATTGCAAAAGATTTATACTAGTTAGTTTTTCTCTGACTGCTTAAGAAAAATAAAATACCAAGACTAACAATATAATTTGTGGAGAAAGTGTAGTTTTGAGAGATTGATTGTTCATTTACAAAGGTAACAGATTATTGAAAACAATATTCATATCAGATGGTATGAAATAGAGTTTACCGCTCAGATACAAAGGTTAGCAAAGGCTTAAGCATTTAGCAGAGGTTCAATTCATGACATATAAACTGCATCAGACACAGACCATTCCTGATGTAAAACTTATTGGGCATGAGCCTCCAGATCGAACCCAAACTAGAGAGAGACTATAAGGATTGAAATATTTCAAGAGTTACTAAGTATTCAAAGTTGACCCATGAGACAGAACTCTATAATCTGTACCATCACTTCCCCTTCTCGGCATGATTAGAGGATGCCTCAGAATTTGAGGAGCATAATATAAGCAGAAACTGGTTATAAGACAAGGAACTATGGAAGGGCAACTGGACCCTTTTCCAACAATGTTGTTCAATGTTGTATCACTATGAAATAGATCTGTTGCAGGGTTCCTTGTATTGCCCATAGGGTTTATGTAGACTGCATTGAGACAATTCTCCCACCTTCTAAAATACCAGTTTAGTTTTAATTTTTGGGTAACCCTGCAGTTAAGGTACAGAATCCCATTTAAAGGGTTGAAGTGTGTTTGCTAAGTTATTCCGAAAACATAAGTTTGACCAGAATATATTTGTTTGAAACAAACTTATTTTCTAATCTTCCAGTTTATTTTCATAAAATACTACATTAAATATTTAATTTTGTATCTATAATAGAAAAGCTAGCAACAATACTCGTAACAGAACAGATTATGTAACAGATTATGAAACTAGTTAAATATATCATTGTATGTATATCAACCAACTTTATCACCACAGTATCTCATTTAAGAACTCACGTTTTTCTCCAGCAGAACTCATTTGAGTTGTTAACATCACACAATGGACCCCACATTTTGATTTCCTTTGAGTTCTTCTACAATGGTAACATTGTTACACGTGGAACAGTCTAGAGCACTCCAATGTTAAACATTATGCAAAAACTTGATTTTATGTTAAGAACTCACAGTTGGAGAGGTTTCAGGTAACTTATGTTTTTACCAAACACAACCTTAAATTGACATCTCCCAATCTTTTCACGGACCTGAGATGAAAAGTCTGACCATGTGGACACACATCTATTAAACACACACCCAATTATAAAAAACTGAATTTGATACCATAAATCACACACACATATCAGAGGGGTAGAAAACAACTTTCAATTAAAGCTAATCCAGAGTTCCGGAAAAAAGGAGGGTTGAAAGAAGAGAAAAGAACCTTAATTCGGCGTTGTGCGCAAGGGGAAGAGGAGGAGAGTGATTTGCGGCAGGAATGAACGGTCTTGAACTGGTCAACGTTGAGTTTCTTGTTGATGATGCCGACCTGGAAGTAGATGCTGTTGGAAGGGGGCAAATCGACCCTGATCTCGTCGACGTTGAACCAGAGGAAAAGGCGCTGCACCTGAATGCCCTTCAGATTCGTGATGGAGCCATAGCTGAGTTTGCCGGTGATTTTTTTCTCGTAGTACACCAGGTAATCGAACTCTATGTAACAGGGATTCGCCAAAAACACCACGAATTGACCCTCCTCGTCCAGCGTGTAGTCGGTGACGGTGTCCGGTAACAGACCACTGGGGAGTCCGAACTTGGGGAGCACCTCGTACACGCTCTCCTTCGCCGTGCATGCACGCGCCAAGAACAGTGCGATCACTGCCATGAGGAGCGCGTGGGATGATGGTTTTGCCATACCTGCAAGGGGTGGAGAGCGAGAAAGAGAGATTGAGTGACCGGCGGTGTAGTCTAACTCTGCTCTTTGTCTCCTTCAGGGAAGAGACTCCGTTTCAACTCTAAACACCAACAACCCCTATCTATAATTTCCCAAGGGTTGTTTTTATCAAAATATATTAATAAAATAACTATTCTTTGTAACCATAAAATATACCATTTTTAGTGCCTAATATTTTCATGATTGAGCTATATTATTTAAATAACTCATCCCCTATTTAAATAATGCAATTTTTGTTTACATTTGTCAAATATATAATACTTTAACTTAATTTTTCTCTTTTTCTTATGGACTCCTCACTCTGCCTCTTCACATTAATAGGGTGGTTTACTTCCTCGGGTGCTAGTGTTACCCAGATACCCATTGTCAGGAACTGTACCCAGTATGTCGCTAGTGTTATCTTTGTAGTGGATAATATTCATTTCAGAAAATTTAGACAATTCATAAGGTTTTTTCAAAGTAGTAATATTTCATATCTCCATATGTTCATTTGTTTTTTATTTTATTTTAGTATTTAATTTATAAAAATAGAATTTCATATCTTTACTTTAGTTTATGGATATCAAAAGTGTAAGAATTTACAACTGAAATAAAAGATGAAAAAATTATGCAAAACAGATAATAACAATATAGAAAAAAATTGCAATGTTGTTCTTTCTAATTCTATGGAGAAAACAAATAAAATTCTTTCTTAAAAATAAAAAAAAAACATTTTAAAAAATCTTAAACGAGATTTTTTTAAAAAAATTTCTTTCAAAAAACAATAAAAAAGAAAACAAAGTAAATTTATTATGTTTTACTAAGAAAAGAAAGTGAATTTACTATATTTTATTAAGAAGATTCTTTTGTAACAAGAAAGATAAATATAAAGTAAATTTTCAATGTTCGATAAGGTCCTCTATTAACTTTTAAATAGAGATAGTTTAGTTTCCTTACATTCTTAAATAGTTGGTATATATCTATTCTATAATAAATAGAACTACAATATCATATAACTTAGATAATCAAGTTAACATAGTTCCTACAAATATAAATATATAATAATTATTATTATATCATTTTATTCCAATTGTTTATAAAATTTAAATCAATATTATCTTTTACAACTAATTTTAATCCTTCAAAAACATAATTTAAATACATAAAATTTCTTTAAACATGTCTAAGATACTTATAATACTTTTATGTCTACCAAAATTTCTCATGAATTTATTTATCACTTACAATGTCTCATCTTCTATAAATAACGAGAGATGTTACTCTATAATAATTATACATGAAATGTTATTACTTTATTCTAAAATTTGGACATTGCTCCTACAGTTTAATTTTATTATTAAAAAATATCTGGACATGATTGAATAAAAAATAGTTATTCTAGAGAAGTCATTTTGCAATATCTTAATAACAATGGATAGAAATGTAAATATATTATTGGGTGGATATTTTTTTTTTTAATTTAAGCAATCATTTATAGCTATTAATATAAAATATTTCTTTTGTAACCATCTTTTAATATACATAATTTATTATCAATTTTAATTTTAATAATATAATTTATTTTATTATTTTACTTTTTAGGTTTTGTTAACGTTTTTAAACTCAATTAATCATTTAAATTAAAAATTTACTTATAATAGAATTATGATAATTATTTATTTTATAAATATACTTTTTATATTTAATAGTTTTTATTTTAATAACTATAATAAAAATATTAAGTAGGTTATTCAATATGTTTTCGTTAATATCAATTAAATATACAATAACATTTTTCTAATACAATATCTTATAATATCCGAACTCGTGGGACGCATGGGCGCACCAGCAGTAGCCACTCCACAGCTTTTAAGTTCCTGCAACTTTAGTTTTAGTAAACAGTATATTTTAATATTTAACTATCATCATTTTATATATATATATTATATATTTGTTTTAAATTCACTGTTCTTATCATCAAACATTTTAATCCTTGATCATTCTATCGGTCTATTAAAACGATATATACTAGTCATAAAAAAAATTGAAAAAAATAGTAATAAAATTATGCTATTCTTTATTTTTTTAACGTTCTTTTAACATATCATTATTTTGTTAAAAAAAATAATGTAAAATGTGTCAAAATTAAAGATCTTAGGTAGAATGCAAAAAGAATATGAAATGTAAAACTGGTGAACGATAACATAATTATAAATATGGTACATTTTATATTGAGTGATTTAAACCTTATTGCAAGAAAAGTAAAAATTTGGTAAATAAATAAATATTCTCTTGTTGCTTGTGTTGTTATTTAAATTCAAATTTTGAAGTGTTCAAGTTGTGTTAGGATTTGAAATAAGAAAAAATGTGTTTTGGGAAGAGATCTTTTAGCCAAATTTATCAAACTGGTGTAATTTTTATCTGAAATTCTCAAAATAGTGTATTTTTTTATTTATTTCTGGATATGGATAAATTCTTGTCTATCAGATACTATATCAATGTGAAGAAATAAATGAAATCATGAAAAGATAACACGATTTTAGTTTACAGGAAATAAATGAAATCATGAAAAGATAACAGAATAGTGCACCATTTGATGGTGGTTAATATTCTTCACCCATCCCTCTTCTTCTATTTTTTGGTTTGACACATGTGTTGTATTACTACTATGTAACTAAAATAAATGTAAAATTACAAAATTATTTTATTTATTGATAAATATGTAATGGTTGAAATAAAAATGATGTCAGAGATTTATATATTAAATTAAATTAAGAGTTAGTTTGATATTGAAAAGAAAAATAAAATAAAATTAAATTAAAATTTAATAATAAAATATATTTAGCAAAATTAAGTATAAGTTGGATATTTAAATTTAGTTACTAATATAGAAATAATTTAAAATAAAATTGAAATTTAGCAATAAATTTAGAAAGAAAATTTTGAAAATATTATATAATTTTTTAAATAAATTTATTGTTAGTTTTTAAATTATATCCAGGTAATTTTTTTCATGTAACCACTCTTCTATTCAAATTAACTTCACATTTATTCAATTACTTAATCAGAATTAATTTCAACATTACATATTTATCAATAAATAAAGTGACTTTTGTAATTGTACATTTATTTTGCATAGTAGCAACACACCATAGGTGTAAAAAAAAAAAGAGAAATATTTGGAGAATATTAACCATTCTAAAATGGTGCAATATTCTCACAATTTTAATTAACTCATAATCTTAGTTGCACAATTTCATCTAGTAAACTAAAATTGTGTTCTCTTTTCACCATTTCATTTAATGTTAAATTAAACCGTGTAATAGCATCATGGTTTCTTCACAATTATATGGTGTCTCCTATGCAAGATTTACCCATATCCGAAAATAAAAAAAAAAATATTTTGAGAATTTCAGATAAAAATTATACCACTGTGAGAAATTTCTCATCTTTTATCATCATTTAACTCTGCACCTTCCCTTGTAGTTTTCTCATATATCCCAAATTTCTAAAATTAAATATTTTGTCCTTTGTGATTCATGTGTTTCAACTTCCTAAAACTCCTTTTTTTTTATGTTTCTTCGATATTTAGGCATCAAGATTTTAGTAAAGTATATACTTGAAGATCAAGCTTCCAAAAACCTTGAATCTAAGTAGCTTACTAACTAAATATTATATCACTTTTAGTTGTTTTCAAATTGTTGAGCTTTCAATGTTTTTTTTTTTTCAATTGTTGCATTAATTGAGAAAATATGATTAATATATCAAAGTTTAAATTTAGTAAGATGTAATACACCTAGATGAAACTCTTTAATAAAGTATCCATAAAGTGTGAAAGAAGAAAGTAAAGAAAGTTTAATTAATGTTATATGATGATTTTCTTAAAGAGAGGTGGACATTGGTGTAATTTTAATTTGAAATTCCTAAAATGATGTATTTTTTTATTTTATTGGTAAATCGTGCCTGACATGATATCAATGTGAAGAAATAAATAAAATCCTAAAAATAAATGTGTTACTACTGTGTAATTATTCTCCACCAAAATGATGTATTTTTTATTTTATTTCTAGATATGGGTAAATCGTGTGTGTCTGCTAGACACTATATCAATGTGAAGAAATAAATGAAATCATGAAAATAACTGAAATCATGAAAATAAAGATGTTACTATTGTGTAATTATTCTCCACCATCTGATGGTGGTTATTATTCTCCACTCATTTTTCTTCTTCTATTTGGCACATGTTACTACTACTGTGTAATTAAAATAAATATAAAGTTACAAAGTTGTTTTATTTATTCATAAATATGTAATGGTTGAAATAAAAATGATATCATTGAGATTTATATATTGAATTAAATTAAGAGTAAGTTTGATATTGAAAAGAAAAATAAAATAAAATTAAAATTCAATAATAAAATATATTTAGCAAAATTAAGTATAAGTTTGATATTTGAATTTAGTTACTAATATAGAAATAATTTAAAATAAAATTAAAATTTAGCAATAATTTTAGAAAGAAAAATTTAAAAATATTATAGAATTTTTTAAATAAATTTATTATTAGTTTTTAAATTATATCTAGGTAATTTTTCTTCACAATATGTAACCACTCTTTTATTCAAATTAACTTCACAATTATTCAACTACTTAATCAAAATTAATTTCAACCATTATATATTTATCAATAAATAAAATGACTTTTAACTGTCCATTTATTTTAATTGTAAAGTACCAACACACCACGTGCAAAGAAAGAAAAAAAAAGGCAATAAATGAAGAATATTAACCATTCTAAAATGGTGCAATATTCTCACTGATTTTAATTAACTCATTATTTGAAATATTAGTTACGCAATTTCATCTAGTAAACTAGAATTGTGTTCTCTTTTCATGATTTCATTTAATATTAAATTAAATGGTGTAATAAGGGTATTGTTTTTCACAATGACATTGTCTCTCTTATGCACAATTTACCCATATGTACCTATATCAGTAAATAAATAAAAAAATACATGATTTTAGAAATTTCAGATAAAAATTACACCACTTTGAAAAATTTTCCAAAATAATACAGTCTCAAAAATATTAATTGAGGACATATTATATTTGATATAAATAAAGTTTTGTAGATAGATGAGTCTACTACGAGAAAATACTTAATTTTTTTCAACTTCTTCACATGAAAACAAGTAGAAAAATACAAGTTAAAGCGTTAAATAATGTTAATATCATTATTAGAAATAATAAGATTGTCTATAAATACTAATATCACAAGATATAAACTTTCAGTCCACAAAATACACTAAAAAGTAGTCAGAGTAAGATTGACGGACCTATAAGTCATTAGAGTAGTAGAGAAATTGACAAATTAAAATTTAGGAGTTTATCATAAATCTTAGAGATTTGCAAGTAAAGTATAGATAACAGTGCGTTGTGAACTCATGAGAAATTTTCATTCATATACATCTTCTTGAAGGTCACCATGCATACTGTGAACATATATTTGATGGAGTTTCGAATTTTTAGCAACAACAACAATCAATAAAATACATACAGTAACCATTTTTGCCATTAGGGCAAATGTTTTTGTGTAGTATAACTCATCTACTTGGTAGTTTCCTAAAATAAACAACCTTACTTTAAACTCATCAATGGTATCATTTAAGTGATACCTGATTTTAAAGTCATTCACAAATAAGAGTTCATTTTATAATGATGGACGGAAAAGAATCTAAGTATCATTATTTTAAAAAATATGGATTTCACTTGTCACTGTTCCCTACAATCATGCATCTTGTATGGTTCTGAGAAAGTACATTACTTCTCGATCCATACTTATTGTTAAAATAATTGACAACATTGATATAAAAATTTGTCACAATTTACATAATAACTTCATGGTAAGATACATCTAATTAATGTGATATTGCAAAAGAATACATTACTTCTCCTTATTCCTCACTATTGTAGGAAATTACATTGTGTTTTCGATTCATCATAGGTTGAATCAATACCCCTACCTTTATCATCATGAAACTACCTTTAACTATGTATTTCTTATTCATAATGGACACTTGTGGAATGATACTACCTTATTCAAAATAAAATTAATATACACTAAAGAAACAATTTGTATTACACACCCGTTTGAGGGTGGAGGAGGAATTTATGGGTGTGCAAAAAATCATCCTTTGATGTTTTTTTTTCTATATTTTGGACTCACTAGCTACAAATTGATTGTCTTTTAACGAAAGCTTGGGCATTTCTTCCTACACCTCTATGCTTTTCTTACTACACCCTCATATTTTAAAAAATACTAAAATATCTTTCTAAAAATTATATTTTGGATTATACAAACTGAAATAGAAATTATTCTTTTGTATTATGGATTCTACAATTCAAAATAAAAGAATGTATAATATAAAATACAATTTTTTATATTGCAGAGATTGTGTAATCTAAAAAAGATTATATTTTAGATTATGTAATTTATAATATAATTTTATATTTAAGATTTTTATATTTAAGATTATACAATCCGGAATAAAAAAAATTATTATGAATTATTGAGATGTGTGATAGGGAGATGCAAATATAATTGCTCCTAAAGCCCATGCATTAGCCTTTGAAGCTGGTTTCAGTATTTATAAATTATTATATTGTGGTTTGTGTAACTCGTAAAGAAAAAAAAATTTAATTACTATCAATAAAAACTATTTTTGTTTTTTTTAAAATTAAAATAGGAATATATTAAAATTATGGAGATGCAGGACGTCAATACGGAGGTGTAAGAAGAATCACTCCGTTTCGGGAGATCAAGGCCCAAACTAACTTTAAAGCCTATGATGAATTCATCACGTGGCTGATAAATAATGATAGTAGTAGAGAGAATTTTGGAGCCTCATTTGATAGGCGTATTTGATTCACAGTTTTTTATTTGATGAATTTTCTTACTTGATTTTTCTTCTTTTATTTTCAACTGATTTTCTTCGGATTCCTTTTCTTTCTGTATATACTTTCATTTACTGCTTCTCTTGGATAGTTTGGCTTAGTTGTGTGGCCATATAAAATCTTACTCAATATTATTTTGCATTAAAATTAAATCCACTTTTATCAAATATTAAGCTCTAATTATCAAGTATTTCATTTGTTTGTTTTTGGTAAAATGCAGAAAAATGAAGATTTTGGATTGTCTCACCCCACCCAGTGGAGTGAAGATCAGATCAAAGGTGCGGACCAAAATCATTGACCAATCAGAAGAAGATGTCCTGCAAAAAAAAACAAAAAATGTTATTAGAAAATGTCTGTGGTCCTCCCATAGCCACCAAGAATACAAAGAATATATTCCAAACAAAAGAGAATAATAATAAACCTTTTACATGAATAAAATTATGACGCTAACAGGAGATTACTTTTCTCATGACAATTTTTTTTGTCTCATGTTTCCTCTATAATTATTTAACACATTTATATTGATTAAATGAGTTTATCCATACATTACATAAAATTATATTTATTTAGATCAAAACAAAACCGAAAAAAATAACTGCATGTTTATTTCTTTTTTTAAAAAAAGGGAAACTAATGACACAGGATGAATGAATGGACATTGGTTGACTAGGATATATGAATATCAGTGAGAAAAGCAATGTTCGTTTGTCTCTAAAAAATTAAAATTTTTGGTTTCACATTGTTAAACACAGATAGGGTCAAAATTAAATTTAAACAGCTTTATATTCGATTGAGCACAATGTTATTGGTGTGGTGTGACAACAATCTATATTGGGTCGTGGTCCATTCAAATGCAGAAAATGGAAGAATTTAAAATTGAAGACTTGGAACATTGAACATTAGAAAGTGTTAGTAGGAACATGAGTCTAAATGAGACTCAGTAAAAGTAAGAAACATGACTAATATATAAAGAAGATGCCCATAGAGTTATAACTTTAAGTTATTGAAGTAGATGTGGTGTTAATTAGATTTAACTCATGTTTTGTGAAATTTTTCAGTGGATTTTCTTTAGAAAAACTTATCAACATGAGTTGTGGTTGATAATGAGTATAATATTGTATGATTCCAAACATTTTTAAGACTCATTAATTTACTAACTCATGGTTAATATCAATATAGATATGAGTGGTACAAGTATTTATAATTAAAAAATGTTTTCACTCAAAGAAATATATCAACATGAATACGATTTTTACTTAAGAGAGATAAGGGAAAGATTGTTAAAGTAAATTTAAGTTCCACATTAAGGAAAAATTAAAAAATTAAATAATATTCACAAATTTATTACTCTAAAATTTTAAATGAGGTGTCAACTCATCTTCATTGTTGTGGAAGCTCACCAAAACGTCCAAAAAAAAAAAGTTCAGATAAATAAAAAAGAGGAGCAACTTCTTTAATTTTTAATTAAGATAAAATTGTAGATATTTGGAATATTTAACTTTATACAATTAAACTTCTTATTCAATAAATACATAATTTATTTAGTGGTATTTGTAAATAATAAAATAAGATAGCAATATTGTCATCTTATTATTATTACTTTTTAAGTGAAAATAAAATACTCACCTACTAATATAATGATAGTATAAGATCACGATTAATATAATAACAATTCATTGATGAATAGCTGTTGTTCAACGAATATTTTTATAATCAATGAAATAATTTATTTATCAACTAGCCCCTTTTAATGATTTAGTATTGCATTATTTTTCTTCTGTAAGAAGAAGTACAGTACAGTTTTTCTCTATCCATCTTTATAATGTGAGAGCATCTTTAATGTAAAAATAATACTTTTTAATTTAATTTTAAATTAGTTTCATGTTGTCATTCTTTAAATCATCCTTACAGTTTTATTTTAATGGTAACATCTTATGATATTTACATTGCCTTAATTTTTTTATTTTTTTATTTTATTTTTTATAACTTTAAAGAATAATTATATTTTTTATTTATAAGACTTGGTCATAAAATATATCCACCACAAAAGTTTTATAAACTTTGTTTTTTGTTTGTTTCAAGACCATTTCTAATATCTCATCATTCTTATAAAATAAACTTACAAATACATAAAAAAAAATATATTGTCCAAAATCAATTTTACTTTACTTTACAAAACAAAAAAAAAGTGTAATCACATTACATATTATTTTTTGTTTCAATACAAATTAAGGAGGAACTAAAATATTTAACACCTCCCCAAAAAAACTAATATTTAGTAATTCCATCCTATACTAACACCTAAATTTGTAATAAAAGTATACCAAAATTGAATAGCAACTAATATGCATTTAGGTAACTTGGATACATTCTACACAGTCATAGTCTTGTATAGGAACTCTCACCAACATCTCATTGTCACTAAAGTTTGAATTGATTTTTCTTTTAATAATAGTTTCAATACTCACATAAAAACAATCAACTAGCTGATATTATAATCCCAAAGAACTACTTTTATCGTGTCGTACACTTAATCAAATCTCATTTCATCAAAGTTATTACAACAATGTATGTGTAGATTACTTTACAAAAATAAAATTAAAAACATTATAAAATTTTACACACAAAAATGTCATTAATTAGGCAAGTTATCCTTGCTTGAAATTTATTTTTTCCCTCTTTCAAGTTGTGGATCCGCTAGTTAAGTGATATGTGTTGGCGTAACTCAAATAAATTTATATAAAAGAAATAATTATTTTTAACTTTACTTCTTAGAAAAAACACACACACAATCAAATCAAAGCGCAATTACAAACCAAGTTTCACCTTAAATTTACCACAAAAAATCATTTTAGTCCAAATGAGTTCTAATACTCAATTAATTCCAATATCAATTCAAACACAACAAATTCAAACAATTCATCTCAAACAAATCTATCCAATTTTAAAGTTTTGTATAAACTATATATCAACACAAAATATTCCATCCTTCGCAAATTTAAAACGTCTAATCATATTTAATTCGTAATCTCCAAATTTTCATGAAATTCATGATGAATTTAAGTTAACTCTTGTCATTTAAAGGATATAAAATTTTAAACATTCATATAATCACTAATATACACTTCCCAAAAACTTCCAGAAAATAAGATTTGAGAATCAAGATCAATCTACACTTATCTCACGTCAGAACCTAATTCTAGAAACCAAAAAAGAGAAAGAGAAAAATATTTTTGAAAACTTAAAGTAAAAAGAAAATTGATAGAGAGATGGTCAATCATCATTTATAAGAAACTAAAAATTAAAATGTTTTTGTTTTCTATTTATAACCTTATAAATTTAATTTATTTAAAATAATTATTCTTCGTCGACTTTAAAAAAAATAAATAAACTCGTAAAAAAAACTTTTGTCTCCAAGTTTTGCTGAACTGGTTTTTATACTCGTTTAACTTTTGGTAAAAAAAAGCCATAGTATATTATGTTTGGAAAAAGAGTCTTATTAGATCCTGTGAGATCGTTTTTGTATTTTTTAATAATTTATTTCTCAATTTTTTAATATTAGTTATATTTTTCTTTATGTCTCTCCGCGTATATCCAAATATGTGCTTACACTATGTTTATTTTGAATAATATACTATTTATTATGATAGATTTGTCATACTATCTTATGTTTTGATCAAGTTATTAGACTGAATTTGAGGAAAGAGAGAACTTCATTCTCCTTAATTGGGAAAAAGGATGAGAAAGTTAACATGATATTTGTAATATTATAATTAGGTAGTAAAGGTGGTGGAAGGAAAACATTATAGACATGAGGAAAAGATGTCAAAGGAGGATATTATAATTAGGTAGTAAAGGTGGGGGAAGGAAAACATTATACACATGAGGAAAAGATGTCAAAGGAGAGATGGAAGAGAGAGCAGACATGGTGGCCATGAAAGAGGAGAAAAATATAGAAATTAAATAATAATAATAATAATACTTAAATAAGTTTATGAAATAATAATAATCAAATAAATTTATAAAACAATAATAATTAAAAAATTATAAATAATAATAAAAATTCAAAATAAAAATATTAAAAATAAAGTTATGAAATAATAATAAAACTAACAATAATAAAATTCATAATAATATTTAATCATATATAAATAATTTATCATATTTTATTTTAAATTAATTTTATCTAAAAAAATTATAATTTTATTAATCATATTTATTATACATGTCACTGTCAATCTTTTATAAACTTTTCTTACATTTTTATTTATTTTTCACTATTTTTATTTTGGTTAAAACAATCGTATTTTCTACTCACGTTAATCTTACATTTATATTAGACAACACACCTCATGTAAAGTCATGTTGACACTGAATACAATGGATCAGCAGTTAGAACAGTTCTTCTAATATAAAATCAATATTATGCCTATACTACATAATTACTACTATTGTCATAAAAAACTAATTGTTAAGATTTGTTATACTGTATAAGCAAATTAAATAAAATATTGAATTAGTAATACAATAATTTTCTGCTTTATACTCTGTACTAAATAAAATTATTAGAAACAATAATTATTTAACACAATATTACACTTTGTCACATAATTTTTTTGAAAAAAAATATGCATGGACAAGATTATTAAGAAGTGAAACAAATAAAAAAACAATTTTTCATAAGTTAAAATTAATTATGAATAAATTAAAAAATTATTTAAATTCTTTCAACTTAATTTAAATTTATAAATATTATGATTATATATTTTTTCTTAGAAATTTACTGAGACAAATTACTTACTTCTGTTTGAAAAATGTAAATACATTACACTTTTTTCTCTCTTACAAATTTATAATGGTTGAATTAAAGTTGTTAAATTGTATTATTCTCTTTTATCCTAAGATTAATGTGCAATTAATTAAATTGCAAATAGTTTTTAGGTTTGTCCCTCCAAAAAAGCTGGGAAGCTGCATGCTGCATTCCTTGGTGGAATATGTTTGTCTGTCTCCTTCCCCTTACCGCGCATATCAATTCCTCTTCAAACCACAAAAACGCAGTGATTGAAAGTTTTTTCTCCATTACCCCATCTCTATATATACCCAATCAATCTCAACCCTCTCTAACCCTTCAACCCTATCTCTCTCCTTTCTGCTTCCACCACACGTTTAAACCTCTGGGTCCGGCAACTTTAGGTCTTTCACCCATTTCCAGGACCCATTCACATGGCCATTCCCTACCCCCATTTCATCGCCACTGAGAAGGCTGCCATGGACGCCGGCCTCCTCCTCCCTTCCTCCCCCTCCCGCATCCTCACCCAAGATGACCTCAAGAAGATCGCTGCCTACAAGGCCGTCGAGTATGTCCAATCCGGCATGGTCCTCGGCCTCGGCACTGGCTCCACCGCCAAGCACGCTGTCGACCGCATCGGCGAACTTCTTCGCCAGGGCAAACTCAAGGACATTGTCGGAATCCCCACCTCCAAGATGACCCACGAACAGGCACTCTCCCTTGGCATCCCCCTTTCCGATCTCGACTCCCACCCCGTCGTGGATCTGGCCATCGACGGCGCCGACGAGGTTGACCCTTTCCTCAACCTCGTAAAGGGTCGCGGAGGCTCCCTCCTTAGGGAGAAGATGGTGGAGAGCGCGTGCAAGAAGTTTATTGTTATTGTTGACGAGTCGAAGCTCGTGAAGTATATAGGGGGGAGTGGATTGGCCATGCCTGTTGAGGTTATTCAGTTTTGTTGGAGGTTCACTGCTGAGAGGTTGCGCAGGTTGTTTGAGGAGGCTGGGTGTGTTGCCAAGCTTAGGACTTTTGGGGAGAAGGAGGAGCCCTTTGTCACGGACAATGGGAACTTCATTGTGGATTTGTATTTCCAGAGGAGTATTGGGGATTTGAAGGCTGCCAGTGACGCAATTCTGCAGCTTGCTGGGGTGGTGGAGCATGGCATGTTTCTGGATATGGCTACCACTGTTATTGTGGCAGGGGAACTTGGCTTGACGATGAAGAATAAGTAGTGTTGGCGTTTTGGAGGAGGTGGTTAGGAGAATGAAGGTAGGTTAATTGGTCAAGGTTGAGCTTTGACATGGGGTTCTAACTAATTCTTGGGTGTAATAGTAAAGTTTTTTATTCAGGGCCAAGGGGGAGGGGATTTTAAGGAAATCCTTTTACTATTGAATATAAGTTCTCCGGTGGTTTTGTTTGTTTTGGGGAGGGAGTTAGTTTGAACAAGTAGAAAAACTTGTTGGAGAGCTGATTATTAGAATATATTAATCTAATGCAATGGCTGTTGTGTGGTATTGAATCATTTGTCCACACAACTTGTTATTGAGTTGACAGTGTTTAAAATGTTTGAAATTTTCTAAAAAATCTCATCTACAATTTTTCGAGAGCTTGAAGTGTACACTACAAATTGATTCTTTCTTTAGAAAAACGTTATGATGTAATTTACTTCTTATTGTCTTCTTTTTATATGGACAAAATGTTGTAGTACACGGAACTGTAAAACAATAAAGTGTACTTTATCAACTGATTTTACTTTTACAATCTATACTTCACTATTTGCATTTGACAAAGGTAAAATATGTGGTGGTTTCTGGGAAGGACGACTTCTCAAACGCTTCCCTTCTTCGGGGGCAGTTTGCATAGAGTATCCAAAGAACAAGGGAAGACCAACTGAAACGAGGCCAAGTCCTACATTGATAATCTTGAGGTGTTGGTTTAATGGAGGACAGTAGCTTGAAGTAAATTTGGTGAATGCATTTCTGACAAAATTGCCATCTGAAGGCTAAGTAAAGGTGGGGTGTAATGTTTTAATGCATAAATTTCATTCACTGCAGCTACTATCTGCAAGGAAATCTCTGGGGTAACCCTGCCAAGTGTAGTGCAAATGCCAGATTCAGATACCTCACATTCGAAGTTCTTCCAAACCTGAAAAAAAGTATTCAACGGAGTAAATGGATTCTATGTATATGATTAACAGAAATTGTAATTAGAACATGATACAAAAAAATTATAATTGCGATACTAGTTTTTATCAGATTTCCTATGGGGCCATGGGAAATAATCAAAATAGTGACAAGTTATATAATATGTTTTCATTTGCCATTAAACAAATTATTTGACACGCAGATGGAGTTCGTAGCAATCTAATTTTGTACCACTTCGGCTTTCTACTGAGAATCCAAAGGTTAAATGAACTAATATTTCTCTCAGTACAAACACACTTGGATTTTTTATCGGAGGGCAGGGGGAAAGAAAGACCCCAAGTGGCAAAGCTCAATAACCAAGTGATGAAGAAAATTATCATCGAGGCATTGGCGGAAGAAACTTCCTGATATGTGCATTGACGATCTCGAAACTGAGAGTCAAAATGGTAGCATAAAGGTGGCATTAGTAGCCAGGACTACCTTGTGTTATAGTTACGTTTGCAGCATCATAGATTAACTCATTGACAATATTTGCAGTGTTGGTGACCACTTGCTTACTTTGGAAGAGTGTTTTGTTTCTGATACTCTGATCAACTCAACACACGAAGGACATTACTAAGAGCAGATTCGGTATGCGGATTTGCTATCCATTCTCCCATAGCTATACAGGTATCAGAAATTATATTGTAATAGAATAACTTACTCACATCAGGTTTGGTGGTTAATGTTAGCTTTTGAACATACAGAAATTCCTGACATAAAGATAATTGGTTGTTAATAGGTTAAACTGATATCTATTAAATATAATGACTTATTAAGGATCATGATTACTCCACAATGAATGAATGTGGTTACAACAAGTAACCATCTAGTGATAACAAATCTGCAAAACATTCAAAAAATCAGATAGTAACAAGGACCCTTTATATATGGGGCATGATAAATGTACAGAGGTGTCCACCTTAAGCAGCTTAAACAAGATTACCCATTAACCGAAAATATTAGAACAGGTTAGGAGAATATCTCGTGACTAACCATAAAGCCAAAGTATGGATCCGCTCCAAAATGCCCATACTAGTAAAAGCCTGATATAGGTAGTATAAATAGGAGATGATTCTAAGTATGCATTTTTCATTAATTGCAAATTTGTTATCTCGTATATACTAAAGTTGACTTGAAGAAACATTGATAGAAAAAGAGGAAGAACCTACTAATAGGTAGAAGAAACAGCGTAACTGAACAATAGGATCCAAACATCAAATGTGACAAAATAACTAACGAAACAAAATGAAAATTAAAGCTCGAGATATAAGCCAGTTCAATGTGCAAAGAACTATCAGTATAGTTGCTGTTGATACTCAGTGGTTATATGTTAGTTAGACAGTGTTTTCTAACAATAGTAAGAGTGTATTTGAACAAACAGCTTATTAAGTGATTATTTAATGATCTCTTATTACACGAAATTGCCATAAATTTGACAAGTTTTTTTTTTTAACAGATAAATTTTACAAGTTTAACCAAGAAACTTATTTGGAATAAGCTAAAAAGAGCTTACAGGAGTCATAAATCCAAATAAGCTTCAACAAAAGTCTTCAAAGTGCTCCCTAAGACTATGGTTAAAGAAAACATCACTTGTGCATCTCCACATTTCCATTCTAGGATCTTCAATGAGAAAAACTGTTTATCTATTTACTAATTTATTGTCATATTTTTTTCTAAAACTAAATTAAGCCTGATATATTAAAAAATTATATACGTGCAAAGTTTTTCAAGTGGTACAGTGGGGGAATAATGAGCTTAAATATCTCGCAAACTATTTTATAAGTGTCAAATCCCATTTTACTATCAGGCTATTATCACATCGTCTCTATCAAACGTAAGCAAAAATTGTGAAAAAAAAAACATTCAAATTTATGAATGATGAATTAAAATAGTTCACAAATCATTCAAATCCAGACAACACATTAAAATCTTATTGCTAAAATTTACTGATAAAAACAAAAGATAAGATTGAAAAGGAGTACATAAAATCACTGCATAATTTTTTATTAACAATAGATACCTCAACCACTCTTAAATCATATTATCTCTCTGCATAAATAATAGTTGAAGGTAAAATAAGTCACTAGTTACTTAAGACTTGCCATATGCATTGGTCTTTTTCTTATTTTTTTTTTCCTGCTACATTACATTACATTTCTTTCTACTCACTTGAGTAATCACTTGCAGGAGATTCTGTGCTCTCACTCTCGGTATCAGTGTATCCCTGACACTCAGAAACAAAATCACAGTAACCACACTTCCATTGCTCATCCTCAGCCACATAACTGGCTTCTCTCTGTCCAAGCCACAACTCAAGACAACTCCTTATTTCACTCTTTACCCAACCCTCGTCATATGCAATCTTTTCTTCATCCAGCACTGAATGGTCCCTCTGAGACTCATATCTCAACACTAACATATCATTAGATGGTGGCAGCATCTTGCATGTATTTTGGTAACACCTCACCACATCACCAAGGGTCAGTGCTGTGAATCCAGACTCGTCACATGCTGCTTGTAGATCTTTACTAAGAGTACCACGTGGATTCAACTCAAAATAATCATACAACTGTTTGGATGGGAAATCATGATGAGCATGTGCAACTAAATTATCCCACAAATATTTGTAACACATTAGCTGAATCCTTCCATTTCTTTTCTGTGCTTCTGAAGGAATTGTGTCTTGGAAACGAGTCTTTGTCTCAACTAGTACCGGATTATGATCTTTTTTTGCTTTAGGCATTTGAACTTCATCAATCTTCCCCACCATCCATATGCCTTCTGCAAAAGCAAAACTCAGTATTGGAAGCTCGCGTGTTAATCCATCAAACAACAATTGATTCACCCCATTTATGAAGTTAACAAGTTTCATTGCCATGTCATCCTCACGTGACTTCACCTTCAGTCCCACCCTAGTGTGAACCTCTAGTTGCAGTTGAACATGTCGATTTCTACCAGCTTTCATAGCTTCAGTAATCCTCTTTCCTCCTCCAAAATCCATTGGCTTTCCTTCATTGTTCTTCCATTCTTCAGAAAAAAGAGAGAACTCCATTTGCCTTTCACACCATTCAGTTTTGGTGACATCAGTGACAAACAAGCCCCTCTTACTCCTAAACCGGTGGAGTAACGTGTTGTTATCTGCTTTAGTCTTCTTCTTCCTCAGAAAATCGCCGTAGTCCTCAATATCAGGTTCTGAACACATGCACAACCTTCTCTTTGCTGTACCTGAAGCTGAGTCAATTGACTTTGCATTTCTGTGCAACTTAGAGGCTGAAGGAGGTGTGTGTTTTGAGGGTGTAGAAGTTTCAGTGTAAAAGTCTTCTTCATCGCTTAGTATCACAATTGGGATCTTCTTGGAGGATGTTCTCACCATGGTTGATGTTGGTTCTCCGTGGTTATGATTTGGTGGTGGGACTACAATTCTGCTAGTGCATCAATTCAAGTGTTGAGAATTAATTCTAGCAGTGAGACCTGGAAACTCAAGAAACTATTGAGAGTGTTGAGATTATCTTGTTAGAAAGGGGCTAGTGAGTGAGAGTTGGAAGGCTTAATCATCATGAAAAAGGAAAAATAATTGAAAGCAAAAGAAACATTGTGGAATCTCAGTACAGTTTCAAAGAAAGTAGACAAATAGGAAAGAAAAAGCATGAAAGATAGAAAAGCAGTTTAGGGATGTAGACACTTAATTTTGGAGGATTGGTAGAGTGGTATGTGGGTCATAATTCACACGGTAAACTGAACAATTCTGATTGGTTTCAGACAGTGTTCTTTTGTCCAAAAGTCATGATCACGTAAAGCAAATAGTGTGAACATGAAGTGAAGTAAAGAAAACTCTGCACTAGTTGCCACAGAGTCACTAGTAGGAAATAGAAAAAGTTACATACGAAAACCAAAGGTTATTAGAGCATATTGTGTGGCTGTGCAATACTGGTTGAAAACCTTCATTGCTAAGCTATCTAGCAAGTCATGTACCCCAAAAGCAAATAGTATGCACAAACAACGTTCCATATTAAACCATCCTTTGATTGAAAATTGAAACAAAAATGTCTCAAACAGCTTTCTATAACACTCAATTAACTGAACTTATTTATTCAACTTCAAGATTCAAGGGATTTGTAGGACCACCATATTCATTTTCTGAAAAAATACAGTAGCCATATAATATAATCATATTTACCTTTCAAAAGATATTCTGCTTTGTCATCCAAAGAAAACGAATTCTACTGAACTGAACATATTACATTCTAACAGGTATTAGAAGTTTAATATCTAATATGTTAGAAAGAAAATATCTCTTAAGAGAAATCAACCCTTAAACAAATCCATTGCCTAAATATTTGGAGAAACACGGCCTTAATTGGTTATTAAAGGAGAAGAATTGAATTATTTTACCATACATCTTTTATTACTCAATGGAACTATACCAAGTTTTCGTATTCATCCATAGAAAAAGAAAGTCATAAACTAACTAAAATGACTCACTAAACACACTTTAATCAATCAAGTTAAATGTAATTTAAATGCATTAATAAGTTATAACTTATTTTTTTCTTTCTAAAATATATACTTTAATTTAGAAGTGCAAAATTTGATCTCTCATCTTCATTTTATTTAAGTACTCATTAAAATCATTATATTTATTTTTTAATAAGGATGATCTTCGTCAAAATATTCCATGCTGTGACCGAGTATAATTGTATGCAGGTCATTCAACCAAAAGAACAGAAATCACATTTCAATTGTTCTTTCCTCATCAGCAATTCTGGATTTTACTCTTTATCTAACATCATCTTTTGCAACTTTTTCTTCATAGAGAACGTTGAGAATTAAGTCAAAATAATCAAACAACTCTTTAGATGGGAAATCGTCATTAGTATAAGCAACTAAATTCTCCCAAAGTACTGGTAACACATTAATTGAACATTTCCACTTCTTTTGAGGTTCTGAAGAAACTATATATCTCATAAATGGGTTGTATTTCAACCAGTATTGGATTATGATCATTTTCAACCGTAGGCATCCGAACCTCTTCCCACATCCATATGCGCTGTGCAAAATCAAAGCTTACAGTTAGAAGCCCACGTGTTAATCATTCACTATACAACTGATTCAGATCATTTATGAAACTAACAAGCTTCACTGCCATTTCAACTTCAAGTGATTTCATCAATGACAGAACCTCTTACATTTACGTTTAACATGTCAATAACATATAAGTGTAAAACCTTACAAAGCCACACTAATCCCATTGTTGGGTCGGAAGATTCCCTATGGAGATCCTTGTTAAACACTTTACCTCCTACTTCAACATTTTTTTTTAATGTATTGTAACACAAAGAAATCTCTAAACTGGTTGCTAAAGGACAACTGAAAGCAGCAACCTTACCCTTGCATCAAGACTCACCTTCTAATTGTACAATATCTTGATCTTTTGATGACAGTTGCACCTATACTTGATCACTACAATCCCCATTATGATCCTCTTAGAATGATTAAACGTAAGAGTAAGTATTGTTTGACACCACTGTTTCAAATATATTACAACCGTTTTTTTAAATAAAATATTATATTTTAATAAAATAATATTATTTTCAGTTGTTAAAAGGGAGTGTAAATTGTTAAGTGGATGTAAATTACTTTTCATGTTAACAAGTATCATTGCTCTAAATGTAAATATAAATAATTTTGGCGAATAGTGTTATTTTTGGCGAATGAAATGTTGGGCGGGTAAAAAGACCTTAACTGGCCGTAGATAGTATGATCTAGATACATGGATTGGTAGATGAATAGCAACCCATCTTATATTATATATTATATATTATAAGGCTACCGAATAAATAAAGTTTGGATGAAAGATTGGACAATCGAGTCTGACGCTATGTCTCCACAGAGGCTAATGGTGTTGTCAGCGTTCCTAATCCTCTTCCTGGGAGTTCTGGAGCCAAGCACCGCATCACCAGATATCCACGATCTTCTTCCTCAATACGGTTTCCCGAAGGGTCTTATCCCCAACAACGTCATCTCCTACACCCTCTCCCCAGACGCTTCCTTCCTCATCCATTTAGATGCACCCTGCTATGTCTACTGGGAGGACCAGCTCGTCTACTACCATACCCTAATCAAGGGCACCCTCACCTACGGCTCCGTCTCTCAGGTCTCAGGGATTCAGGCCCAGAAGCTCTTCCTCTGGCTCCCCGTCACCGGAATCATGCTCCACCAGGATTCCGGCATGCTTCAGTTCTTCGTCGGAGCTCTTTCACAGCAATTTCCCGCCTCCGACTTCCAGGATGTCCCTGCCTGCTCCCGCAGAGGATCGCTCCTCACTCCAGATCTTTTCCTTCCTCTGTAACCCTCCTGCTCCTTCTTCAA
>Ga0099825_1001821_pt1 | contig 27741 bp, 8 predicted proteins | sample SiratroredBW_FD_76838 | JGI IMG/M metagenome (GOLD analysis project Ga0099825, IMG submission 76838) | Root nodule microbial communities of legume samples collected from California, USA - Siratro red BW | ecosystem: Host-associated > Plants > Roots > Nodule | place: USA: California | collected...
ATTTCAACTCAATTTAAACAATAATAAAAATTCAAATTCATTCTTCATCACATTATAATAATATTCAAGTATAACATATTGATAAAATATAATAATTTAGTAAAATAATAACAATTTTAACATTTATAAATATTTAAAAACACATTATTTTAATGTTTAAAATATATTTTACATTTAACTACCTATCATCTATTCCACTTAGAATTCATTCACTCAAGCTATACAATTTTCATCTTTATCAATTTAAATGATTAATATTCAAACCCTAACTTAATCATATTGCAATCATAAAAATATTTTCAAAATTATCTTAAAATTCATCAACACGAATACTACCCATATCCAAGTTTAAAATATTTTGAATAACTTCAAATAAAATATAATTATTGTACAGAACTCAATATTATGATCAAGTTACCTTCACATTCAGATAATATACCTTAAAGTACTATTCAAATTATAACGAGTTTCTTTACTTTTATAACTTGTTTAATAAAGTTTAACTTCCCAACCTTTTTATTCTTACATGAAAGCTAAACATATCCATATAATATTTTATCAACAATGTAAACATATCATCATACTTATGAACTAATAGAGATTATTTTTTACCCATAAACATCATATGCAAAACTTTAACCTTAGGTATACATCCCTCCACATAAAACTAACTTAAAAGAATGATAAAAAAAGCTTAGTAAGAAATAAAATGAATTCAGATCTGACAAAAATGTTTATTTTAATAATAAATTTTTTAAAGTAAACTCAGATATATGAAAAAATGAAGGCATGTTTCAAAAATATAAAAAGAAGACAAAAATAAATGCTTTAAAAAGATAATAATTTATTTTTAAATGAAATTTGAATAATTAATTTTTTTTAACTTAATCAATAAAAATATTTCATTACATTTAAACTACTTCTACTATTAAACAAATTAACTTATCCTTAAATTTTTAATCTATTATAAATAATGATCGGGTCACCAAAATTCGAAACATTTTTTTCTGTTATTTAAATTATATATATATATATATATATATTTAAAATTTAAGTATGTCAAATTTACTATTAAAGAATAAAACAGTTTTTTTTTTTTAAATTATTTAATCCTTAATGTTTTTTCTTGCATAGAGACTAAAACCATATTTTTTAAAATTTGAGAGATTAAATATTTTTTAAAATTTGGGAGACAAAAATTAAATATTCATCCAAATTTTAAGAACTAAAATATAATTAATCTATTTCTCCTTCTTCTTCTTCTTCTTCATATCAAGTGGCTAAAACTCTAAATGAATATTTGATCTATCATCAACTTTAAATATTCGAAATTCAAGGTCAGAGATAACTAACAGGTCTAGAGCACAATTGGTAGATATATAGTTAATGAATTTCTTGAATATGCTCACAGAAATTTGATTTCTGATCATGTGTACCAAAAAAAAATAAAAAAATAGAAGAAAGATCTGGTTCTTTTAAGTGACCTCTATGTTTCGAAAAAAAAAAGGTAGTATTTAACTATCGATTGAAAATAATTTTGATAAAAAACAGAAATATATGAAATTCGAATAACAGTGGCTTGCCCCTTCCAAGTAATACAATGATAGCATGGAATCCAAATAACAAGGTAGGTATATGAAATCAAATCTTAAAAGTTGGATCTCTCACTAACTTAAGGTTAGAGTGTCTTTTACTTAAGTTTCTATTCCTTTACCTAGCAATTAATAAGGGTTTTACACATGATTTTGGAACATTAACAGCTATGTATTCAAAACTCATGATACACACGGATCTAAGCATAATAATATGTATGTAATGCAACCCTAAAGATCAAAACCGATCCTTTAAAACATCATGGACATCCATAATTGGAGTGTTCATGAAATTAACATATAGATAATTATTTATGAGCCTTTATCTATATATAATTTTGTTTTCTACAAATTAGGTTAAAACTAACAAATTTCTACCAAATTAAAAGATATATGTTTATTTTAAAATGAAAAAAGATATTTTTTTCTTCAATTAATTCCATTTTTTATAAATATTTATATTCTTTTCTAATCATAAAAGTGTAAATCTTAAGAGTAAATAAAGGAGTTTATTAATAAGTTGTTTTCTTCTCTAATATCTTTAAATTGCATATTACTGAGCTATCTTTAATTAAAGAATTATATTTTCTTTTCTAAAAATAAGACTTATGAAAATATTTTGAGAGTGATTTTTTCAACTGATAATTGTGTCTAATTGTTGACGCTGATCACATAAAAACTTCTTCATGATGATTCACATATTAAGTTAAAAATTTTGTCTCAATGTTTTGTATTAGATACTAATTTCACAAAAAATGCAAAAAATAATAATAATAAAAAAATAAACATTCGGCCATACTTTTCTTGTATATTTTGTCTATTTACACATGATCATGGAAATGTGGTATTCTTTTATTGTGTAGAGTTTTACTAACATTAATTCATGAATTATAATGATTTCGTGTATATATATATATATATATATATACCTTGGAATTGAAGAATAGGTGATTAATGATTTCCTCTAAGAGTCCACACAAAACACATACAATGCTACTTGAAGTTACTTCCTTATAAGTTAGGTTGTCCTTGATAGAAACTTTTTTTAGTATCAATCTCCATGAGAAAACATGAGTTGATGGTGAGGCTTTACAATTCTAAAATTCGTTATAAAAATTTTCATGTTGTCCTTCCCTATAACTTTGTAGTTTGTTGTAAGCTAACTTTAGTGTGTAAGTATGCGTTTCCAACCCATGTCAACTTTTTCTCCCTTGTTCTTGTTGGTGTATTTTCCATTGTTTCATGCGTTATTAAAGTAAAAAAAGAAAGTTTTCATTCAAACCATTCTCTTCTCTAATTCAAGTTCCACTCCCAAATATCATCGGTACCTATAATAAAAGTTAAGTGTGACCTATCTATCATCTTGATAAAACTTTTGACAAGATCTTATATATATTTTCAACTAAGGATATGAGTATGTTTTCATCTAGTAATTAAGGATAATCTAACTTTGGTATGAGTGTTAAGAATAATGCACTACCTCTTTTTAGTCATTTCTAGCTATTGTAGAAGATATGTAACATATTTTATATTTCCTCTTTCATAATCTTCCAAAATTTCTTTATGAACCTAAAGTTGAATCGAGACTGTTGCTACTATCATAATATTTTAACATCTTTTAAAAATTTTCGTGTTAGGTTCATATTGTCCACAAGTGTTAATGTGGAAATTCTTTCTAATGTGAGTTTAAAACTTTTGTCTCCCTTTAATTTATTTTTATAAAATGATTTGACTTTCTTATTAATTATTTTCGGATCTTCATTCCGTACACATAATATATTGACATGTACAATCTTGTTTCTTATTCTTATCCCATTTATTATCAATTATAGGTTTTACTTATTGTCTAAGTTTAGGGTTTAGTAATCTTGTTTCTTACTTTTTGTCTAAGTAAAGATTATTATTTGAAACATATCTTCTTAAATTTAATAAAGAGATATTTTCTCTCTAACGTATTCCTTTCGTCTAACATATTATCATAATTTAACTTATCTAACTTATTTTTCGAATATTTACATTAACTATTTCTTTTATATTGTGTTATTTCAAAGATTACTGATATATTATCAAACCTCTTAATAATTTCTTATAACTCCATAATTCTAAATAGTTATAGTCTCAATCCAACTATGGTATTTTAAATATTAGAATACAATGATTGATTCTTATAGCTAACTCATACTTGTTACAACCTAACCATATCAACCATCACTCTTATACCACTAATTCCCTATATCAAATTTACTTTATATGATACCGTTAAACTTATATCAAATATATTCTCTCTGTATAACATTTCTATATTATCCAAAAAAAACTTATTAATCTCCTTTATTTCCGTCCTAATATGCTACTCTCATTGTTCACTTTTTTTTTTCCTAAATCTTTTTTATTATACTGAAATCCCACCATACATAACGCAAGATGTAATATTACCTCCTAACTTCCTAATATTAATTAAATATTCCCATAACTTTTTTTGTGATTGAACAAAAGTAAATATTTACTATAGTTATGGGATACCTGCTCCCCCTCTATTAAAACTATGTACCCTTTGTTACTTTAAACATCCTTACGTTTTAACCTATCTTAGCTTAGCATTGGTTCTCATGAAAGTTACAAGGATACAAGGACATTCCTTCCCAATCTTTGCTGACAAACTCATCTTGCAATATTGTACCTTTTTCTTTTCAGCCTTTTGATAAGGTAACTTTCATTCATTAATCAAAGATATTGATATTTTTTATAATTATTCAGCTTGTGGAAATCACTGGATTAGATTTCGATAAGAATGAAAATGAGTCAAGTCCAATTTATTATTCAACACGCTTAATTTAATTCTTCCATATCAGATTTGATCTGACATTTTACTGAACACTATTTAAAAGTCTTAGTTTGATTAGAACGGTGGATCATTATATTTAAAAATAAACACAATTGTCATTTTTATTTATTTAAAGAACACATGGAAGGAAAGATTTTAAGAAATGGTAGGTTGAAAGGAGTTGTTTATTTGATTTGGTTAAAAAGGGAAAAAAATATTAATAACATGGTTTTATAATATTATGGATAGTAAATGGAGGAAAGAAAAATTAAAATAAAATTTCATAATAATTCAGTTTGCAAAATTGAAAAAACATCTGTAAATTGCTCAGAAGACAAAGATAAAATTCGAGTGGTTTTCATTAACTCTACATTTTTTCTCTTCCTTTTCATTCAAAATTTCAAACCAAATGGTAAAATTAAAAAGAAAAATAAAGATCATTTATCTCTTTTCATCTCCTAATGTACACATTTAAATAGGTTAACCACATTAGTTGTAGCAGTCATGCTAAAATCTGCTTCTTGAAAATATAAAAAATTTAAACCAAGAGAAATACTCGTCTGTTCAGTATTTGTCCAACCTCTGAGGAAGATTATTTTTGTGTTTGATAGAAAATACTCTTTAAAAGTAAACAAGAAATAAAAAAAAAAGGAATTTTATGAAGACCAACCATTTTAATTATTTAAATAAGTAAATGAATATGTTATGTATGAAATGATAATGACAAACCAATTCGTTATCTACAAAGTTAAGAAATATTTTTTTTGATAAGCAAAAATAACCCAATGTGTACAATAAATCATACAGCATTCCCATCTTTAAGGAATCATTAAGGTCACATGTCCTTATGTTCACTGAAGGGGCAGATTTAGCACGACTCTCCAATTTTATACTATCCTAAAATCACAATCCCTTACAAATAGTCCATGTATAATGCCATTTATTATATAACACCATCAACTTTTCAAACACAACGTGTCTAAACTAATTATTAAAATACTTATCATTCACCCTCTTCAAACAATATACATACATACATTTATATCTATATATATTTTTATATAAATGCAGTCATGGAAAGATTTTTGTTATATCAACAATTCAGATTATAATTAACATACATATATAGGTCCAAACAAGATTTTTATATGGGATAAAAAGGCATTTAATAACAATAAATCATATGTTAGTATAACACAATTTTTTTTTATATTAATTTTAAAACCAATGTAGATACGAATAATATAAAAAGTTGAAATTTTTTATATTAGTAAACTTAGAAAAAGTCCACTTTATATGCTAGTTTCAAAGATATGTTATGAAACAAAACTTTAAAATATATCATATTAAATTATTTTCGACCCCATTAACTATATATGATGGTTAATGTAAATTGCAAGTAGCCAATAAAATAAAATGTTTTAGTTCACTTCATTTTCTTTTTCCTATGCCAAATTACAATGTTGAAATCATAACTTTTATACATATAACAAATGATCATTTGGAAGATCCGTCCTTGTGCCAATACAGCTTTAAGATGAGATTGTGATTAGTTTTTTTGTTAAATCATGCATGAACAATGTATAGAGCCAAAAAAAAGTATTTAATGGAATTTGCATTTGGAATATCCTTTACTTGATTATTATACATCATATTGTGTATATGTGGTTGTTAAGTAATAGATAGGTCCCACTATCACATGCACCAAAATTGTGCCAAAATTTATTATGTTATATTTGTTGAGGCTATGTAGAATCTTGGAGGAAGGTTAGGTTGGAGAATCGGATGGAATAGTTTTGGTTGTAGGTCCATGCACACAAGAAGATAAGATAAACAAAAGAGAATATTCTAGCACATTCATTAGATGAGCTAGAGGAGAATAGAAAAGAATGTGGCCCTTTGTTATGGAATATTCGGATGGATCATAGCACATTGGTGGAGTAGATGGCAATGTTCATGATTCTTGGCTTTCCTCAGAAGATAGCTAGATATGGATGTGTAGGCAATAAATTATAAGAAGAAGGCTCCAACTTCAACTTTTGTCCTCTGTTTTCTAAGTTTTTTAAATAGTGCATGAATTTGTTTAGGTTGGATTGTGGAGTAGGTGAATAATTAATGTTTGAGTTAAATAAATTGTTGGTGATATTTTAAAACTTATTTTAGTGTTTTTGATTCTTAATATATAATAAAAATGTCGTGTTAAGTTTATTTTGATAGTAATTATGCCATGTTTAAGTTATGAGACTCTCATGTAATCATTTTAATTAAATATTTGTAAATGTATTGATATTGTTTAAATCAACATATCAATACTATTAATTCAAAATAAAAGAGTTAAGATGAAATTAGTATATTTATTGAATTTTAAAGATTAAAAATACTAAAAGATTGGAGATATAAATTAAAATTATTGTTTTATTTTATATTTTTAAATTAAAATGTAATATATAATTAAAAATATTATTATATTGAATTATTAATTTTATTTGTGTTTTATATTTGTAAATATAAATACATGTTAAATTTAACTTTTTGTTAATTTGTAACCTACAAAGTATTAATATATATATATATATATATATATATGATAGATGTAAATGATTTATTCTTTTATTAAAATAAGAAATACGAATAGAAATTTCAGCTATAAAAGAATCAAATAAAAAGTTTTTATATCTATTATGATTTAAAGTAATAACTTTAAGTAAGTCAGTTTAAGTATAATTTTTCATCTACAACGTGTTCTTCTGTTTATAGAGTCATTCTTTCTTTTTAGGGTTTAATGGTAAGTTTATATACTAAAAAAATTGAATAGAAGGATAAATGATAAAAAAACTAGGTTCTGGAATCTCAAGATTTAATTGCTGCTTGAACTCTGAAAGTTTTGGTAACACCGTTGTTGTTCTTGCCAATCTCGTTAAACTCAACAAATATAACATCTTAGGATTAACACGATCATCGCCTAATAGACGACCCCTCACCGATAAGCACATCAGCCAAAGGGTGATGCTTCCTACTTGGTACTTATGCTTTAAGTCTTTGACACTATTGATCTCATCAAACTTGAAGAAGGCAATGTCTCATGATTAACAAGGTCATCACCTAATAGGCGACCCTTGACACATAACCCAAGGGGTGATGCCTCTTTACTTGATACTTACTTTTATTTGGTGTCCTCCACCATGTGTTTGTCCAATTATCACTGATCCCAAGTCCAAGATGATACACAACCCTAGCTTTGAGCTGAGTAGGAAAAGAGGTTGGTGTTAAACGTGAAGCTTCTAAAGCGAGTAATTTCAACTTACAAGGTCTTTCAAATATTGTGTCTCTACCTCCCCTCCACATGGCTAAAAATGATTGGCTTTCACTCTGCACGTTGATAACCTCTGATTTTATCTTTCACGATGTGCAGTTATTCAAAAAGTTATTAATTTATCGCATAACACTCATTTTTTCATTTGCATTCTTAAAGAGCCCTTTTTCACTTTCTCCAACACTTCTTCGTGCTTTCTTGCTTTTGGTACTTTCAATCTCCTTTTGATTATTCTTTAGTTCCTCTTTATTTTTTCTGCTTCTTCTATGCTTGTTTGCTGGTTTGAAAGTGTGAGTTTTTCTAATGAACCGTTGTTTAGTGTTTTTCTAGAGTCTGATTTTTCCTTTTATTTAGAGTTTTATGGGTTTATGTTCTTAATTCTTAGTGCTCTTATGGGTTATGATGTGTCATATCCCTAGGCTAAGATGGAGTTATTGAGGCAAACCTCAGGATACACATTTTAAAAAAGCTTAGGGCTCTTAGGGATATTCAAGCCCTTAGAACATATGAGAAGAATATTAAGGTCCAAGCCTCGAATTCGATGAGCCCGTATGTAAAAACAAGGACGATGACATTAAAGACCCTTTATGTTTTTTCTACGACATTGTGTTCATCAAATTAAGCCTAAGATTACCCCTAGATTTATTTGAAAATAAAATCTTAACCATTATGAATGTTTCCCCTGTTCATATTCACCTTAACAATTGGGCCTTTGTATGAGCATTTAGTACTCAATGTACTCACTTCGGTCACATACTAACGTTCAATATTTTCTTTTAATTTTTTAAGTTTAAATTATCATCTCATCAGTTATGGACATCCTTAAACAAAAGTGACTAGGAGAGATCTCATTTCTGTCTACCAATTGTCCTATAAGTGTCTCAAAGAACGTTTTTATCAAAATTCGACCCTCTCCCAAAGAACCTAGTATGCATGAGGGTTTTCCTCTTTAGTGGACCTAAAACCCTTATGCTCAAACTTCTCAGAAGTTCGAAGAGCTAGATACTACTGAACATGAGTATTGTGAGAAATTCAAATATTGAAAACTATCTTTAACACGATTGTCCTCTTAAAGCTCGAATACCAAACAATGGATTTAAAATCATATATTGGTATATCTCCCTCCCTAACTTGTATTTTATGTTCACTCATATAGTTAGTTTTGATAAAGAAACTATGGTTTTTATATGTAGATATCCCAAAAAGAGATGGCTCGTCATTTCAAGGAGACGAAGACAATGAAAGATGTCGAGAGCGTTGTTAGTGTTGGAACAAACAATATTGTTGTTGAGTCCAACAATGTTGAGACAACCCGTTTTGACCCCCAATTCCAGAGAAAAAGGGTTAGGAAAGTAATTGCAGACCTTGCCCCACTTCTTCTGCCAACTTTAAGTCTGACGACTAAGGGTTGGAGGTAAAAATATAAGTGGGTAGACCCAAGGCCATTACATTAGAGATAAGGGGAGTTTTTGGATCCCCATTTAAACTTTTCCGCCTATACTCAAGCGTTTAATTTGATGGAAGGAGATGCACCATTATTGGAAAAGTAGAGTCTGACTATGCTTTGTGAAAATCTTCAAAGCTTCCTGAGGAGAACTACCACATTAGCGTGCTCGACAAGTACAAGGGTGAAAGAGGCCTCCATGGTTGAGGAAAGAAAGGGAAAACAACTTCAAGATTTTCAACAAGAAAAATGATTGCCTCAAGATTAATGCTTGAGATGTTGATCATATGCATGCTTAGTCAGAGGAGTGGAAACAAGAACAGGGCGACCTTAACTCTCCGCATCAAAGAGAAGGATGACAAAGAAAAAAGAGGATAAGTTGGAGAAGTCCTGTTCAAATTAGGTCGCCATAGAATGAGAATGGAAATTGCAAAGGAATATTTAAAAGATGAGATTGTTGGCTCCTTCAATTTAGGTGTTGAGATGGTAACTTAACAAGTACTCGTCCTCCGTCTCTTGACCTTTTGGCCATGGATCCATGCAAAGTGGTGGTTGATGGCAATCTTATAGATGCATATTTTTCTTTTTCTTGTTTAATCGCACCTTTTTAGTTTGTAATAATTTGAACTTTGTTAATCAATATATTCCTTGATGTTTCTCATGATTTAGTTTTTGCTTACTCAAGTTTTGTACTAAGTATAATCACCTAAGTTCCCCTCAAATCTACTTATCTATGTATATCCGTTCAATAAAAATATCCTTATTGAAATGCAAATTTTCCAAGATCAATACCAAGATTTGTGCATCCAATAAATGTTTTACTTTGCTAGATAGAAATATAGCACATCTGTTACTCAAATCCCATTAACAAATTAATGACGAGATGTAATTTTGTCAATAAGATTGTGTATCCTTTTGATGGAAACACTTTGATTAAAGAGATAAAAATGTTTATCCTTTGCTAAGATAATTAAAAGGTTAATCATAGTCAGCATTTTATTAATTCCGGTATGCCTAATATTCTCACATAGAAGTTGAGCTCAAAGACAATTTAAAATACACTTTCCTCCCTTAACCCTTCGAGACACCTTTTAAGAACAAAATTGTGATCATAACGATGCTATCTCAATAAACTTGAGCTTGGAACATTGACACTGTCCCAAGGGATGGAAAAGAGGTTCCAAAGACGACTCTCATTTCTCTTAGCCCTTGATTGGGGGCTTTGTTTCACTATGCTCAATAATTCGGCATTGCTAAGGAGTTGAGGTCAAGGGAAATTTAGATACACCTTTTTTCGTTAACCCTCATATACATCTTTTAAGCGAAAAACCATGACAGAGGTCTAAATTCAAAAGCAGATAATACTGCAAATGTGGTAATTGACTCTAACGATGCTATCTCAATGAACTTGAAGTTGGAACATTGACACTATTTGAGAAAATGAAAAATAGGTTTTGAAGATGAACTCTCGTTCGCCTTAGCCCTCGTTTGGAGGACTTGTTCTAATACGCCTAATAGTCTCATATCACTTAAGAATCAAAGTCAAGAATAATTTAAATATATTTTATTTCCTTTAACCTTTGAGACACTTTTTAAAGATAAAATCATTATAAAACTTCAAACTTTAAAATAGACAATTAACTTTACTAATCTTATCTTAATAAATTAAAATGAAAATAAGTATATATTATAATAAATATTTTTATAAAAGGATTTGCAACACTTTTGATTATATGTGACTCAGATAAGTTTTCACAATAAAAATTGAAGATATAATTCTTTATTAAACAAATTGTTTGCACAATATACGAATATAAAATTTAACTACAACATCAATTTCATGAGATAATATGAAAATATATGTATTTATAACCTTTTTATTATTATCATCTTTTGAATTGGATTCAATGTTTTTAATAATTTCTTTTCCTATTTTAATTATATAATTCTGATATTGTCTATTTACATGTTATTCGATATTTAATTGGAAAAGAATAAAGTATACCTTCGTATCCTTTTATATTACAAAATATAAAAGTAGTAAGTAGTGAATTAGTTAATACAAAATTAGTAGTTACAAATTCACGTTTTAAATATATAATTATATTAAATACTCCGAATGAGAATTTTATCATCCATAATCGATCCTATCTGATTTAAGTAATTTGTTTTTTTGTTGGACTAATGGCCTCCTTTTTGTGACTAGTAAAAAAAAAAAAATAGTAAATGACTAATATATAAGTATCTTAGTTTTAAAAAGTTATGAATTTTTTATATTAACTATTTTTATTTTGAAATTTAAGTATATATTTCTTTTATCATCATTTAAATCTTTGAACTGGAGATAACAAAAACTAGTAAGTCGTAAACAGACAAAATTTCAATAACTTATTTTTTTATTAGTTTAACCAACCAACGTAAAAGTGAGTTATTACTTTAGAAATGAAATTCACCACTCATTCTAAAAAAACACAAATTTCTTCGTAGTGCATAAAAACATAAACAAAGTCAAACTTTTTTTTGGTAAAGTACGTTCAATATATACATAAATCCGACGATTTTATTGTTTCTTGATACTACCAAACTAAAAGGTCGACCTTTTAGAATTGAAACAAAAACAGCTATGAACATACATTTAAAATTAATATATATATATATGAAAAAATATTTAGCCGTTCATGCTTTACAAAATAAAAATTCAACATTTGACGTCCACTTATTTAGACAACAAAGTTTAATTTTAGGCTGAGATGGATTATACTCATTTCAGTGCTTTGTTTGGCTTTCTGTTCAATAACAGATCTGAATCTACTCAGCATAGTCTATTCATCACGTAAATTTGTCAAAGTGAACTCAATCAATTAATTATGGAACCCCTCGAAGCCAAAAGGGTCATAAGAAAAAACTTTTTAACAAAAACACTTAATGGCATTGTAAAATTACTTCTAGTTAGACAATTTAATTCTTAAACACTACCTATAATAATAATAATATATTATTATTATTATTATTATCTCTATCATGAAATTTTTCCTCCATTATTGACACAAACAACCCGTACTAAGAGTTGAAGTTTATATATAAAAAGGGTTCATTTGCAAGGGGGTTAATCTCCAAGTACAATGAATAAAATATATTGTTAGTAAATTGAAATTGGGGGCAAGTGGAATAATTGTAAAAGTCTAAAGATCACGTTTAGTAAATAAAATCTTTGATTAATACTAGAAATTGACGTTAATGGAATGAGTAACAAATCAATTGGAGAAAAGTTGGGTTTATCCATGTGATAAGAGGGAATATTAATATTGTTTTTTAGGGTTAACACATGGACTTTAATTTAAAAGGGAATATCCCACAAGTAACCAAACCTAACACGCAAAATACTTAAAGAGAGATTGTTCGTTTTGTTCAATTTAAGAACATTTTGCTCTTGGAATAAAGGAGTATGTACAAAGAGTGGTGAGATTGAAAAGGGGGAAAGTTAAAAGAGGGTTCTCCAGAAAGTATTTGTTCAACTATTTATTATTAACAAAAAAGAAACATTTTTATCAGGTTAAGAATCAGTAAAAATAAAATAAAATAATTAAGTCAAATATTCATCTCTTAATATTAGAATAACTTTTTTATAATTTTTTTATCATATTGTACAATTTAAGATAAATAGTTTATTTAGTCAAATATATTTTTTAAACTTTTCAAAAACTATGACATTGTACAAATTTAAGAAAACAACTTATTTAACCAAATATATTTATTGCAGAATATCTTAATTTTTTTAACTTGTCTTTCATGGTTTTTAATGTAATATAATATTCTTTTTCAATGTAATAAAATACTTGAGTTTTGCATTTTATTCTTTTCATTTTTATTTAACTATACATACATATTAATTTTTCACTTTAACTTTTATAATAATATATAAATTAATTAAATTTTTATGTGAAAAAATGGTAAAACACAAAAAAAGATTGAATTGTTTTTTTGGTTTTTTTTTTAGATTTGCAAATATCACCTCATAATATGCAATTAAATGTGACTTTTATGTTTAGCAAATGATTTGCCAAAAAGTTTAAAAATTAAGTTTGAAAATGTCTCTTTCTTTAAATTAGTATAGAAATGAAAGAAATTATTCAAGATATTTATATATTGGTTCATTTGATAGAACAAACTACATCTAGTTTTCAATCAATTAATTGAGTTTTTCTAAGCAAACTAACACGGTAAAATACAAGGCGAGTATCGTTTCGACTCGTGATCGCTTCTAATTAACTCATACAAGTATTGTTTCAAAAAGTGACCACTCATGGCTAACCCGTAAAGTATTATTTAACATGTAGTCACTTGAGTATTGCTCCCACTCCTGACCAAGACAAAGATTGACTAGGATGTGATAAAAAGATCATAGATTGCTACTAGATAGGGGTAACATCTTCCAACATTTACAAGGTTGAGGTTCTCTCTTCTGGTTTGCTAGATGAGCACAATAATGTTCTTACAAAACTTTTAGGGTAGATAAATATTTTGACAGCGTCTAACCACTTACAAATAATGGCTCAAGATTATTGCTCTTCTCTTCAAATGATAACTTCATATAGGCCTTTGAAAGAAAGAGTCGTTGAAAATCCTTCTTTGAACATTGAGTAGCTTTAAACTCACCTAAACTGTCTTCCTTGTGTTTGAGTAGCTTGGATGTAAAACATACATTAAATGTGTTCCATGCACACTTTAAATGTTCTTCTCTTATTTAAGCAACATCTTGATAGCTGGAGGTACTTATCTCTCATTGCACAAAGTGCTTTAATTACTTGAAATTGTGTAAAATACAGAGTCATACAAAATAGATACACTTTTTCATGGTTAACAAAGCAAGTGCCAAGGATTTGTTGAAGTAAAGCAGCTTTAACTCATTTTTTAAAGAGATCGTTGATGTAATAAATGTTTGTACATATCTTCTTAGTTAGGCATAAGAAAGAAACATTATCTGCAACATATAATAAGCATACAAAGATTCATGAAGAACTATGTTAGCTTAAGACTATGAACGTATCATCTGTGTAAACATATTACTTATCACACATAAAAAGATATTGCACATTGTTGTATTTTTTGATAGAAGAAACTTTCATCTTACTTGATCTATTGTTGAACAAAAACTTTCATTTTACAGACAAAGCATGAACATGTTTATACTTTGTTATTATCAACTTTTAATGAAAACCATGGGTTTTGAACTTTTCTTTAACAATCTCACTCTTTCTTATGTTGCTTAAAACAATAAAGTTTTCACAAACATTTGTTTTATAATGTTTTCAAAAACAAGGTTCGATAGATCAAGATTTTACAAATAATTTTCAAAACAATACAATTTTTTGTAGAATGCACAATGACATAAGTTTGATAGGTTGTCAAACTATTAAACTGAATAATAAATTCTCATTAGGCTAGATCATATCAAGATAATGTAGTGTTCATACATTAAATTACAAATTAGTTTCAGTACAAACTACAAGAAAACTATCAAAGAATATAGTAGAGGGATTTCAGTACAAAGTACAACAAAGAATAAAAGCCTATTGTTTTGATCAACAAAGACTAATACTTTATACATTAGTATATGACAATTTAGCATCGGAAAAAAAAGAATACTAAGACTCTAAATGTTGAAAGCTTCCCCTAAGCTTATGAACTCTTATCTTCTTGTCTTCTTATTTTACTCCCCTTAACATGATCTTCCTCATTCAAATGATCTTCAAATTTTCTTTAAAGTCTCCTTTTTCACTTTAAATATAATTTCCCTTAACTAGCTCTCCCTTTTAAGCTTTCTTTTCCATACTAGCTTTCCCCATTTTTAAGCAGCATCAACAAAGGAAATCATAAGAAAAGAGGGTTAAATTGTGATTAAATTTCAATTGATTAATAATACTAAGAAGACGATTTGTCTTGTAAAACAATTAGACTAGAAAATCTCTCATTCGATGAGTCATGTCATATATACTTTGTCAATTTTTCTGAATCATCTGTCTTGATATTTTTTTATTTATTTTGATTAAAGATAATATAATGGTTCTTTAGTCTAATAGATAATACATGATGCATATTTGATCTAAGTAGATTCATTAAGAAGGGTTGACTTAAAGAGATATCTTTTTACAAACACTTTTTTACGTATTTCATTTTATGAAGTATAATTTTTTTTCTTGAAGACAACTTATAACAACTTTGATCATGTAGCAATGGTAGGTTCTAGAAGGGTACAAGGGGAAGGGTTAAATAGAACCTTAGACTCTTTTCATAGGAAATAAAAAATACTATCTAGTAGAATATCTATCTAATAATCTAATAGATAGTCTAGTAGAAACATTTTTTTTAGAACCTTTTAACAAATTGTATGTCAAGAAGAAAACATGAACAATAACAAGAGTAATGAGAGATTAGCGCACAAGAGTTTTTTTGGTTCACTCAAATCCGAGCTACATCTAGTCCCCTTAAGCTACTGTTTAAGATCCTACATTCAGTCTCAATAGTTTAACTCGAGAATTGTTGGTTCCACTATAACAATAATGTAATAAAATACATGCATAAACTCTTAAAACACTTCAAGAGGATATGAACATTGAGAGGATATCAATCTTTATCAACTCTTAATCACAAAGAAGATATATGCCTATAAACTCTTGACCCACTTCAAGAGGATCTCAGCCTTTATCAACTATTTATCACCCAAGAGGATACATGCCTTATCAATTATTCTTTACAATAGGAACCCTTGATACCAAGGATATTAGTTCTATCAACTCTTACGACCAAGAGGATATATAACTTATCAACTCTTGATTACCAATAATAACAACACTAGAATCACTTCCAGCGAGAACAAAAATTACAAACAATACTGGAATAGCCTAGCAAACATAAGAAAATTTTTCCAGTTAATTCATAGAAAAAACTCCCAAGGGAACAAAAATATAGCTTTTCTCAAATCTTTTATTTTCTTTACATCTTCATAGCTTAAAATAGTATGTGCAAACTCTTAGTTTATCACTTAAAAATACTCTTTAGCAATTCCTTACTCACATTTAATCAATTATTACTCACATTAATCGAGTATTCTTAGTAAATTAGTTGAAAAAGAGTTTTTTTTAATCAGTTAATTCATCAAATAAACGGTTAAATCATATCTTCATTTATTATTGGAGCGTGGTTAATCGATTATCTAATAACTATAATCAATTATTATCTTGAAAAATTTGAAAACGTTTAATCTGATGTTATATTTTAATATGTTATCAACATAATTATTAACTTGTGCTAAGCCTTATCAAAATTGGTGTAATTGATTAAACAACAATATAAGCAATTATTTGATTTTAAAATATTTTTAAAATCACTTTTCAGAAGCATTTTAACTCACTTTTAAATTTGAGTGTTCGCTCTCCTTATGAACAACTTGTGTGAAAGACTCAAACAACTATTCAAAGAAAGCTAATACACTTTAAAAAGATTATGAACATCTTCATCTTAAAACTTCATCGTCATCAAAACACTTCATTTGGGAGTTGAGCATCTTCAAGTCTAACAAAATTGTGTTTTAAAAACTTTTTACAATTTCATAGATATTGTTTGATAATGCATAGTCAGACAATAGTTATGTTCGATAGATGATCTACCAAAACCTTGATAAACTAAGTTCGAAAAGTTTTCATTATTCAGATTAATAAAAAAGCAATAGCATGCAATATCAACAAGATAAGGAAGAAAGAAACTACCTAAGCTACTTTTATATCGATTAGTCTACAGCGTAAACTATGTCTAGTTCTCAATCAGCTAGTTGAGTTTCACTAACCATATTAATGTTGCAAGACAACATGAGTATCTTTTTGGTTCATAGTCACTCCTGCTAACTAATATGAGTATATTTTTTTCAAAATGTAGTCATTCGTAGCTAACCCATAAATTATTCTTTAACACTTCATGACTTCTAACTAAAAATTTGAATATTGTTTAACATACAACCACTTTCGCTTAAGTCAAAAATTGTCTAAGATGTGATCAAAAGATCACAACTTGCTCACTAGAGATGGGTAACTTCTTTCAATGTATAGAAGGTTTAAGCTCTCTTTTGTAGTTTGTTAGATGAACACAACAATGTTCTTAGAAAGGTTTTAGGACATAAATATTTTGATATCAATTCAACACTTGCAAATAATTGCTCAACATTTTTGTTCTTCTCCTCAAAGGATAACTTTATATAGGTGTTTTAAGAAAAGAGTCATTTCAAATCCTTTTCTGACTATTAAGTATTTTCAAACTCACTTGAACATCTTCCTTGCATCTATATAGCTTGGATGTAGAAGAAACATTAAATGCACTCCTTTCATGCCTTAAATACTCTTCACTTCTTTAAGCAACATCCCAATGGTTGGAGGTACTTATCTTTCCTTGGATAGAGTGCCTTTACTTGAAATTATGTAAAACACAAAGTCGTATAAAACAGATAGACTTTTCCAAGGTTTACAAAGTAAGCGTAAGGGAATTGTTGAAGCAAAACAACTTTAACTCATTTTTCAAGATATCCTTGATGTGATAGATGCTTTTACGGATCTTCTTGTCAGACTTAGGAAAAGAACATTCTCTGCAAAATAAAATAATCATACTAATATTTGTGAAGAACAATGTTAGCTTAAGAATATGTATGTATTATCTAAATAAACATATTGCTTATCATATGTAAAAAGAGCCTGCATAATGTCGTATCACTTAATAAGAGAAACACTTGTCTTTATGATCTACGGTTGAACAAAGACTTTCATCTATAGATGAAGCATGACTATGTTTTATATTTTATTGTTATCAACACTTAATCATTATCATGGATTATTGAACTTTTGTCTAACATTTTAAATGAAAAAAAGAGAAATACAAAAAGCATTAAGAGACTAAACCAATTATCTTAAAAAATGGATTAATTAAGTTTTTAAGTTAATTGTAAATTTAGATAATTTTAATTGAGTTTATTAAAATTTTCTATTTTATTGATTATCTAAAAAAAATATATTTTTAATTGAGTCTCTATTAAGTTTTTAAGTTAATTGTAAATTTAGATAATTTTAATTGAGTTTATTAAAATTTTTTATTCTATTGAGTATCTAAAAAATTTGTATTTTTCAATTGAGTCCCTACAGTTAGATATTATCGTTAATTAAGGTGATGTAGTTGTTACTTTGCATCATCAATACTCACATATCTTCACATGAAAAATTAAGAAGCGATTTAATTAAGTTTTAAGTCCCTCACTTTAAGAAATTTCCATTCAATTTGTATTAATATTTTTTTGTTTTATTAGTTATCTAAAATCTTTATATTTTTAAATTGAGTCATTGTTGTTAACTAGGATGACATGAGTTTTTTTATTTTAGTTCTAGTAAAACACATAATTTATACAATAAGAAAATAATGAAGTTCTAAACTTTAATCACTTTTATAAAAATGACATAATTTTATTTTATAAGTTAAATATTAAAACAAAAATAAAATCAAAAGCTTATGTTATTCTAATTAATTACAAAAACTCAATTGAAAATATAAAATTTTAGATATTTAATAGAAAAAATTATTAATAAGAACTCAATTGAAAATCATCAAATTTATAAAAAAATTTAAAATTTTATAAAACTATTTTTATTCTTCATATGAAAAGACGTAAATAATAATGATACTGATAAAATTTTAATTTAAAAATATAAAAATCCAATTACTCAACAAAAAACAAACTTTTAAATAAACTCAGATAAATAAAAATTTAAATTTACGAGAAATTTAAAACTTAATTAAAAAAATAACCTCCTAACCATTTACTAAACTTAAATCTAAAATATAATTTATATATTAGAAATAAATATGTATTATAAATTTTACTCATAATATAATTTATGTATTTATTATAAAGTCAACTACATACATTTCGATGCTAAAATAATCATATTATTCACCCTAAAAAGATTATGGATATGAATGTGTATTAATACTTTGTGTTTTTCTAGCTAAAGTATTGATGGATTCATCAAAATATTCACCGGAGACTGATAAAATATATCCGCTTTTATGTTTAATAGTGAAAATTTTAAAAACTATGAATAAAATTTTAAAATATATTAAATATATATATATATATATATATATATAACAGAATTTTAACTATTAAGTTTTATTTATGAAATTTTATTATATTTCTTCACTTCTATTCTTAATCTAAAGTGATCATATGAGTTAGTTTGTTTTTCTTCATATATGTACTTTTCCCTAATTTGAATGATATATTAATTTAGCTAATATCATAATAAATAAACTTCAAATTATTAATATAAAAATTATATATATATATATATATATATATATATATATAATTTGAAATAAAAGTACCTAATAAATTCAAAATTATTAAAACTGTATAAAAAACTGAACTGCTCTTTATAAAATGTCCCACGCGAGTATTTTATTTTAGAAATAAGCCAAAGCTTCCAATTTATTTAATTTTTCTTATGCACAGAGACTCAGACAACAGGTGATATGCTATTCTGTACTGGACATGTGTCCAAATATAATGAAAATAATTTATCTATAAATACAATATTATAAGAGTTTAAAAAATTAAAATTAAAAGTAGTCTCTAAATGCCTAAAAGAAAACATATATAAGATAATATCGTATAGAAATGTTTAATTCTATCATTATATTTATAAGTTAATTGATAATTTCATCAAATATTTTTAATTTAATAATATAATTTAACAATTTCTATTTCTATTTTTTTATATTATTATTACTTTTTCAGATTTTTTTCTTTTTTCAAATATAGCAAATTAATCCTATTTTCATACATATCTATACTTACAAAATTCTATGTAAAAAACTCTTTTAGATAAATAATTAACTAATATATGTTGTCTCAATATTTACCCAGTCAAACATAGACAAGTGAAAATAAAAAATAAAAAATAAAAAACACTATAATAACACTATGATATAATTTATGATAAATATATTCTCAAAGTGTCGTATTCAATAGATTGACTTTAGTATATTTAATTAAAATTTTATTTACATGTAACAAGAAATATTAGCATTAAAAACTCAATTACTTAGCTAATTTTTTTGGATCGAAGTTACCCTTCATACAATTTTTTTAAAAAAGAACCTTTAAAGTCTCCTTACACTATTATATAATATATTCAATTGCCACGTTTTACATGTATGAATAAACTTTTATTTATTCTAAACAACTAACGTTTAACATAATTATTTTTTGGGGCTTAATTAGGAGTATATTGAAAGTAATTGAATCTCTCATTAACACAGAAAAAAAACTATTTATTTTTATAAATGTGATCTACTTCTATTTTAAGGTTTTGTCTTAAATTAATCTTAATAAAAGAAAGCAAAATCTGATAAAGAAAATTATGAAACTCCAATAATATATAAAAAAAAATATTTCAAAAAAACTAAATTGAAGGTATATACCTAAATATACTTTTTAGGACTATACCAACCATATGTTGTTCTCATAATTGCCTATAGATGGAGTCATTCACTGCGAATAAACCCTAATCTTTGTTGCTAGATATTATTATTTGATAGCATCTTGTTACTAAATTATGCTTCACAATTGTTGTATGTGTAAAATGTCTTTATCTTATACATGTTGTCAATGATCGAAATTGGATTTTGGTCACTGAGCACATTGCATATTCTGTGGGATATTCTCAGATTCTCTTAGAATCATCAAATAGAATCCTGTCAACCCAATCATACTCACTACATAACAAAACAACCATGACAAAAACTTGGACCACCCCTCCCAAATTTCAAGCACAGTAGTTATAAATGTGCTCAATTAGATATCAGTTATACATATTTATTGGAATGATATTTTTTTCTAAAAGGTGTTTTTAGTTTCGAAAAATATAAATTAGTATCAATTTAGTTATTTTTTAAAAGAACGAAAGTCTTTTAAATTGTAGGTAAGTGTGACAATTTTATTATGGTGTGGGATAAGTTTAGAATTAAGTTGTAATGTTTAAAGACCAATTTGACACTAACTTATATTTTTTTTCAAGGACCATTGTTACATAAATTGTAAAAGAACTAATTTGTATTTCTTATACGAGCTAAATCAAAATTATTTTTCTTTTAAAGAGTAAATTGCCACTAGTTTTATACCTTTAGGAACCAAAACTTTCATTTACCTATTTTTTTAGTTATAAGTTCGAAATATATATCAGTTTAGTGCATGCTATGTCGTGTAAGAAAATTTGTCTAATTACTTGGTTCTTTCAATTACTTTAATTTTCATTTATATAAATTAAACCTGAGATATTGTAAGAATTTTTTCTTTAAGAAGTATTAAAAGATATACTCTAAAGTTAATAAAAAATTATAATCGTATTTTAATTTTAAAAGGTTATATATATAATTATATTTTTATTTCTTTAAAATTATCAAATTTCTAAAAACTTATATTCTTTTATTTTTTTTAAATTTCGATCTTTTATCTTTTTCTTTTCTTTTAGAAGTGACGAGATAGGAGACGGTGTAGAATAAACCCCTATTTTAAGTAAACAAAATTTTAATTAGGCTAATTTTTTTTTTTTTAGTTTTCTTTTTATCTTTTAGTAGCGTGTAGTCTTAGGTTGTCGCAAGTATGATTAGTTGAGAAATGTAAATCCTTATTAGGCTAAGTTTATAACGATGTGTTTGTTAAGTTTGGAAATCCTGAGCTCATATGCTTTTCAAGGAATTGAGTTTATTGGATGAGAAGGCTTTTGTGGTAAGGAAAACTAATCTAAAACGACACAAGGTTAGGTATCTATATGAGATTTAAAGGAATTTGGTAGTTTTGAAACTTAATGTTGATTGTGTCAAAACTGTTTGAAATGTATTCCAGGATGATAGATGTTTGAAAATTGAAATTTTTTGCATTGTTGAATTGTGAGTGCTTTTCTAGGACTTAAGAGGGATCTTCAGCTTGCAGATGTTTTTTGTGGTGATTTTAGTCTTAAATAATTGTTAGTCGCTCTCTTAGTGATATTTTCCATTCCTTCGTTCTACAGTCAATAGGTATTCTTGCAAAAAAGTCTTTGATGCTAAAGTAAATATATGAGAGTCAGAGTGCTATTTATGAATTGGTATCTAAAAAGTACCTTTTCTCTTGAACTAGAGATACTATTTATAAGAAGAGACTTGATGTGACATGATGACCCTGCTCAGGCTTGAATCATTACTGTCAAAATAGCAGGATATTTACAGAGATTTGAATCATTAATGTTATTAGAATAATAGGATATTTGCAGAGATTTGAATCATTAATGTCAGAATGATAGGCTATTTGATGTGACGATGCTTCCAAGTTTGATTTCCTCGAGGTTGGCTTTATGAAGCTTGATCTCATACCAAACTGTGAACATGTCGTCCTAGATTGGTAAGTTCTTGTTCTCAAGTGGGAGGATGTCGTCCTGGATCGATTCTAGTCCGTCCAGTACACTTGCCCCCAATATCGAAGAATGTTTATCTTTGAGAGATTTTGAACTCCTAGAAGGAGGTCGTCCCTGGATGAGTAGTCCTAATCATTCATTTTAAACTTCCACTTAGTCCTCAATTTTTTAACGAATTGCCTTCACCCATGAGACAGATTGGTACCGCAAGGAGGCGCTAGAGCCAAAAGTTGCTTTAGGGCTGATATAAGTGTGGCATAAGGATTCGTGTTTCTTGGATCCAATGGTGGGGAGATGAAAAGTCTTTCATTACCCTTGGAAATCTATAAATAGGGGTTTGGGGCGCCTTTGGTCCCCAATTGCCTCCTCAAAATTTGTTCGATATCTGACATCCAAAAGCTTTTGTAGTGGCTAGGTGCAGACCATTCGTTCCTTGAGGTAACCATGTCTTCATTGTCCAATTTTTCTGAGTCTTTGGGTAGTGTTTCATCTAGTGAGTCTACTGAGTCAGTTGGAGTGGGTGGAAATTCTTCGGCCTCAGAGGTCCAGTTGGTCAGGGAAGATTAGTCGAGTACGACCATGGACCTGATGGCTCAAATCGTTGGAAAAAAAAACTTCCTCATAGGACAGGGTATGATTGGGTGAATCCTCACGTGACTAGCCAATTTTCAAGGTATAGGTGGTCGTCTATGGTTGAAACATTTACAGCTAGTGTGAGCATGCTTTCTGATAGGGCGACTGATGGTGAGCTAACCTTAGAGTGTTGTATAGCCACTGAAAATGTGTGTCATAGTCGAGAAGGACATGATACTGACTTCTTTTTCATGTATGCGTGTTTCTTCACTGATTCACAAGTATGCATCCCCTTCGACGAGTTCAAAATGGGTATTCTTCATACTTTGAACGTGGCGCCCCCCTACTCCACCTTAACTCTTGAGCGTCACTCCAAGCTTTTCACCTTTTGGCGGAAATGTTTCGTCATAACCCTTCTCCTTATGTCTTCTTTCATTACTATAGTAGTCACCCTTCTGATCCTGTTAGGTGGTTATCATTAATAAGCCAACACAGGGTTGTTTTGTTTTCACCTATTTACTCCTCTTATAAATAATTTAAAGATTCATTTTTCAAAGTGTCGATTGAGCCTGCTGGTCGACACCATTTTTTTGATGGGATATTCCTAAGTTTCCTCTTTATTGGACGGGGAATCCTATTCGGTATCACTCTTGGTTGAGGTTGTATGTGACCGAGCTCGATAAGAAGATATTTGAGATCCTGGATCAGTTTCTGAGGAAGCTCCCCATCCACAAAATTATTAAGATTTATCTTTCCACTCATCGTTGGGTTGACCTGAAAGGTAACATTTTTGTAACTTTGTTAATTCTCGGGTATTGATGACATTATTGAATTGTTTACTACTTTTTAGGCGTCATGGCTCAATGAGGACCAAACTTCCTAGAGCAGCTTTCCGCCTCAAGAGGGTCTTACTCTTGCCCCATATTCTGATGTCACTCCTCGTCTGATGGCCAAGAAGAAAATCAAGATGAAGGATCGTTCAAAGAAACACTCCTCTCCTCGCCACTCACCCAAGCGCTCTTGCTACGTTATTTCGGATGAGGGTATAAGCGTTACAAGTCAATTGTTTGCCCCAAACTTGGCCTTTTTCAAAGGGGGTGAGCATGTCCTTAACACCAAGCGAGAGAGTGTTCTTAGATGTCTCTTCCATGTTGTTTCAGAGGATCCTCCTCTAGCAAATCTTTATGTAATTGTGTTGATCACCCTTCGAAGAAGGGTGTCACCTCTTCGGTTTCCTTCTTCTAATCACTGACAGCGAGGTGACCTACAGTCCTCGTCCTCCCATCTGTGTGGTTGCTCAGTTCTTTCGAGTGATATCAGTGTGAGTGGTTGGCTCGTGGTGAGTCAACGTCCATGTTCCTCGAGGAGCGATAAAAGTTTTGTTGTTCATATTGGATAAACCTTTTGAGAAGTCATATGAGTTCTTCTATCTTGTCCTTAAGGGCATCACATTCGTCCATTGTATGACCATATTTTTTATGGTATTTGTAGTGTTTGTTGGTGTCAACATTGTGAGGATAGGGAATCTTTCACAATGATGGAAGGAGCTTGACACTCAATGCTTCATCTAGTATTTGGCCTTTGTTTGTATTAAGCGGGAATTTGGGTGTTCGAACCTCCTTCCCTCAGGCGACATGGTGTTCGCCCTTTTCTTTAATTTTTGTCTTATCTAAATGGCTTTCAACTGCATGAACTTTGTTGCCTTTTGTTGCAGCTCATCGAGATCAAGTGTTGGATTTTTGCATAAGTTGTCAATAAATGGCCCCGGCCTCAGTGCTACTTCGAGATTAAGATTACGTATTTGCAACGATACCTTGCCAAATCTTTCCATAAATAATCTCAAGGACTCACCCTTTTCCTGCCTTAAATTCACCAACTCTAACGAAGTCATGTGGTGGGGTTTGCTAGTGAAAAATTGTGCGCCAAACTTGGCTACAAGAGTCTCAAAGTTGTCAATGGAGTTCGGTGACAGATGAATGAACCAACTCAATGTTGCTCCCTTCAAGAAAGTGGGAAACACTCGGCAAAAGACAACATTATCTAGGGTGTAAAGTCTCATCCAAGGTTAAGATAGAGTTATTAAGGGAAACGTCAGATTATAATAGAACAAAGAAACTTATAACCTTTAGAAGTATTCAAGTCTTAACAGAAAAAAAGAGAACGATAGATGTAACTATACAAGCATGTGGTAAAGATGAACTGTTTGCATAGATGAAATATAGGTTCAGTTTACATTATTTTATTATATTATTTTCATAAAGTTAGGATTGTGTTTACCCACAAACCCTTTTGAAAAAAAAAATGATTGTGATGAATGTTGTTTCAGCGTAGCTTCATGGATTTTCCTTTAAGCATCCCATGTCCTCTAAATACACTTTGACACTGTGTCGACTTCAAACCTTCTTTCTTATTTTAAGGTTTTGAATAAGAATAATTGGACTTCACTTAATGGAGTAACTGATTAGGGTACCCTATCACTCTATTAGTACTCCAATTAACTCTCTAAAGGCCGAATTTTGAAAATTAAAGCTCATACCTACAACGCTACTTTATTAGAAGGATTCCCTCTTTATTAATATTGATGAGCTATTTTTTTCATCAAATATATTTTAAATCATCTAACGTGGATTCAAAATATATACTTTGTTTAGAATTAATATTACTAACATTTATCCAACACATATCTAACTTGTGTTTGATTGAGTGTTTATTATTAATGTTTATGATCACATGTTAAAAAATTTAACACTTTGTTTGATTGAGCAAAAAAGAGAAAGAATATATAATAGAAAAAAAATGAAAATCACCAAATTTTAGTTTTCTCTATAATTTTATTAAAAGCATGAGAAAAGAATTAATAATATTATTGTGCCCTTAGAGTCAAAATAATCCCAAAGAACAACGAAAGAAATAACATAATATTAATTACAAAGTACACCAACTAGATACACATAACAAAAAGCACACAAAGTAAGACAAAGAGGAATAATTGTCTTGTTTATTAAGTAAATAAGTGTTAAAATGACAACCAATGAATATATGAAAGCATATAGAATAGACTATTGGTTCACCAAACAATATAACATTGAGTCATCAAATGACTTTACTATAAAATAACATCTACAACTATTAGATGGCTCTCCTAGCAGACAATGTCTACAACCATAAAACTTTACATCCTAGAAATGGTGTTGTACACCAAGATCTAAAAGCTCCACATTTTCCTGCAACTACTTTCTTTTAGAATAATTACCCAAAATCAATATTTAACAAGTGTATGTAATCCATGAACTTGTTCTTAGGAACAAACTTCGTGGAGAAATGTACAAGATTTTCCTTGGCATATATCTTCACTTCAATCCTTTCAAAGTGCAAAGAAAGTGATATTTGACATCAATATGTTTTGTTGTGTCATGCTACACATAATCCTTGACAATATGTATCAGGCTCAAACTATCACATATGACTATTATTTTTCCCTTAGGATATCCCAATAGAACCCTCAGTCACATCCCATCCTTAGTTGCATTCGTCAATGCTATGTGTATTCCACGTTTGTGTTTGACAAGGTCATTGTTGGTTAGAGAGTACCTTTCCAACTGACCATAAAGGCACTAATTATGAATGTGCAATTTGTTATGGATTATTTGGCATCCAAGTATGAGCAAAGTTAAAATCAGAGAACCCTTCTAAAGTATATTGTGAATCACTCTGAAAGATCATTTCAATGGCCTCAATCCTTTTTAGGTATTTCAAGATCTAATTTACATCCTGTTAATGCTCTTTCCCAGGTTTTTCTTAGTTACCTGCTCACTAGGCTAACTACTTAGGAAAGGTTTGGTCTAGTACAGACTATCATATACATTAGACTTAATATAAGAAACATGATACATGTATTCCAAGCTAAGCATTATTGAGCTTTAGGAGACATATAGACATTATCAAAAGGTGTCTTCATGAACTTAACTATTTCATCCTGAAACATCTCAACACCTTTTGGATGTACTTTTTTTGACATAGAAAGATCTTCTTTTGGGTTTGAACCCTCTAGATTTCCATCACTAAAATCGCGTATGTTACACCTATATCTTTTATTTCGAATTCACTACCAAGTAGTGACTACAACCTTATCTCTTAGTCTCATCCCTAGATGCAATCAAAATATTGTCTACATACAACAATAGGTAAAAGAACTTACTATTCTCCACCTTTTTATGATAAATGCAGGGATTATAATGACTTTGGTTGTATTCTAAGAGATCATCCATTGATTGAACCTCTTGTACCATTGTTTAGAAGATTATTTCAGTATGTACAACAACCTTTTCGGTTTAGACACATAGTCCTCCTTACACTCTACCTTATAAATTTCTTGACAATGAATCAAAATCTCGTGCTCTAAGTGGACATGGAGAAAGGTCATCATAACATCTAGTTTTTCAAGCTCCATGTCTTGACATACCAAAAGAGAAAGCAATACCCTGATGGATGTTGTTAGCACCAGTGGA
>Ga0099825_1001822_pt1 | contig 27738 bp, 14 predicted proteins | sample SiratroredBW_FD_76838 | JGI IMG/M metagenome (GOLD analysis project Ga0099825, IMG submission 76838) | Root nodule microbial communities of legume samples collected from California, USA - Siratro red BW | ecosystem: Host-associated > Plants > Roots > Nodule | place: USA: California | collected...
AAAATATATATATATATATATATATATATATATATATATATATATATATATATATATATATATATATATATATATATATCACTCTTTTATGTACAAATAAGCAAATTTACTAAACAATTGTGATTTTAGTGATATGAAGATTTTGTCTTATAAGTTTTTAAATATGTCAAATGTTTGTCTTATAAGTTTAAAGTTCTAACACTAAAACTTATCATTCAATTCAGGTTTTTCAAGATACACAGCCATTGGACAAGCAAGATATAGAAGAGCTTTAAAAAGAATGGGCCAAGTATTTTCTCAAAGTTAGAAGTAGATAGTTTATATTAGAAATAGTTTCATTGTAAATTATAAGTACTTTATTATAAATTAGAAGTAGCTTTATTGTACATTAGTGTATATAAAATATGAACTGCATTTTTATATAATTAGAAGTAGTTTTGTAAATGAATTCTGCCTGGACTGTGTACTGATGCAGGGAGGTAACAGCTAATCCAAACTGAATTTAAGAAAAAACCCTTAACACAACGTCGGTTATGGTCAAAATCGACGTGGTGATGCATCTGAAATTTGAAAACAGATGCATCACAACGTCGGTTAAGGCACAAAACGACGTTGTTTAAGTATCACAACGTCGGTTAAGAGGCTCCAACTGACATTGTGATGCTTACACAACGTCGTTTCGTGCCTTAACCGACATGACCTGATACCCAGTTATTGAAGTTATTTAGCGAATCACAACGTCGATTTCCTGGTTTTAATTGACGTTGGGGTGTTTAGCACCATGTCGGTTTGTTAACTGACGTCATGATCAACGTCTCTTGGGTCAACGACGATTCGGGACCCGACGAGAAAGGTCTCTCGGAACCGACGACGAAGACTCTTTTTGTACTAGTAATATAAAGTCATATGAAGATTAGTTAAGAGTTTGTTTGTTTCCAAGTGCGGAAAGTCTCATAACAAGAAAAGGCGAGTAAAGTGTGAAGAACGAGACTACATTTCACGAAAAACGATAAAAATAATCTTCGCAAACTTTCCCTATTTAGATAAAGAGATTTGTCATAAAGTTATTTTTCTAATTAAAATAAAAATATAAAATAATAATAAACTAAAATGATTATAAAAATAAAATAATATTTTTGAATTAAAAGTAAAATATTATAAATAATAATTATAAAAATATAATTTTTATATATAAATAATATATATAGATAATCGATTATGTTATTTACGTAATCAATTATATACGTAATATATTATATGTATAATCGATTATCTATATATATTAATTTATTATATAATTTAATAATAAATAATATTAAAATATTAAATATTGTATAATTTTTTATAATGAAAATTTTACATAATATTATTAATAAAATAGTTAATAAAAATATAATTACAATTATTATTTAATAAAAATAAAAATTTAAAACAAAAATAAATTATACAATCATAATTCTTTTATTATTATAAAATAACAATAAAATTTAAATTTAATATTAAAAATATTTTTAAAATTTTAATTTTATATTTTAAAAAGTAATCAATTTCAATCAAATTAATATATTTAATCATAATTTAAATTTTATTTTAAAATAATTATGTAATTTAATATTATAACATATTTTTTAAATATATTATTAATTATATTAAATCAATAAATTATATTTTATTTTTAATTATAAGAATAAATTTAAAATTTTATATATTAAAAATATTAAAATATTTTATATCTATCATATCATTCACAAACTTTCATATATTTTTTACTCAAATCTTATTATCTTTCCCTTAATCTAAACAACTAAACTTTTTATGTACATTTATATCAAATCATCTCAAATCTACTCTTCAATCCAAACACATTATAAATACCTAAGGTGTATTTTGTTAACTATTTTGTTACAAGGTTCGTCTAACAGTAATATCATCTTCTCTCATTATCCACTCTAGCTTTTACATATAATGAGTCTCCCCAAATTTAATTGATTATTTCCATTAAATTGTTTTTATTTATTATTTAAATTATTTTAAGTATAATTCATTTTAAGATACCTGAAAACAAAGTATAAATAAATAATTTTAAATTTCAAACTACCATTTTAAAATTTTTAAGGATTTTCTACTTCTATTGCATTTATAAAAAGTTTAAAATATTTCATTTTAAATTTACATGATGAATAATCCTAATGCAATAAATTTTTCTTTTACACTTTTTTTCTATACATTTTATGAATTTTTTATATCAATCATTATTAATAAGGACAATTTATATTAAAAAGTAATTAAAAACAAAAAATAATATTAATTAATATTATTTTTTATTTCTTATTTAAACTATTTTAAATTTAATTCATTATATAAAACCACATAAAAAATAAATATAAATTTTCTATTATGTATTATGTATTTTTATTTATTATTTAAAAATTTCTCATTTTCTATATTTTTTTGTTAAAAAAAAAAAGAAAGTCGGAAGAAAATTCAATTTCTGGGAAACTGAAATCTAACCGATTTTCCGGCACCACAACGAACCTATGGAGTAAAAGATCGATTCTCCAGAACTGAATTTCTATACTGAATAGTAATTAGATTTATTTGGATATTTATTTTGGATTTTTTTAAGAAAGGTTTAATAGGAAAAAATATTCCACAAGCGAGTTCGAAGCCATCTATTCTAAAATGTCATCTCTGTTATACTCTTCTTATTATATTTTAATTAGACACCTTTTTCCGTTATACTTGTGGGTTTTTCCTATAGGATCATTAAAAAGAATAAAAATATAAGATTCTTTACAAAGGACAATGTATAAATTTAGCCTCTCTTGTTGCAGTGTAGTCTTACATTCTTTTTCATTACTTCTAGGACAATTTGTTGAATAAGAAGTGTATCAACTACATAGCAGGTAGTAAGTAATTTTTTTCTCCTAAAACACTTAAACCACTATTGTATACACAACAATTAATTCAATTTGATATGGTCACTAGTAGAAAAATGACATTTAAAGGTGGGATATTATCGCGGTTAAAAATGAACCGCATTTAAAAACAACACGGTGACATTTTTGAAATTAAATAAGACTATACCAGCGCGGTTCAGGCAAAAACCGCAATAATAAGCCACAAATAATTTATTTTTGAAAACTGCAAGGAGATACAAACGCGGTTGTTCCAAGAACCGTGTTTGTATCTGCAGGTGGAAACTTGAAATTTGAATTGAGAATTTGTTGTATTGGAGATATTAGATTTTGAATTGAGAATGTGTTGAATTGGAAATCTGGATTTCATTTTTTGGTTGCATTTTGGCATTGGACAGCAGCGAATAGCTACTGCCAATCTAAAAAAAAAACTACACATACCAGCACGGTTGTAGAGGGAACCGTGCTGGTATGTGCAGTTTCTGTATATTATGGAACCTTCTGTGCTATTTTTCAACGTGGTTTCTGAAGAACCACGGTGGTATGTTATACTTTCCATCGCGGTTGTCTAACCGCGTTTGTATCTTCAGTACTTTTTATCGCAGCTGAATCAAACGCGGTTGTATAACCGCGCTTATAAGCCTTATACAACCACGATTAATTGTCTTTTTTCTACTAGTGGGTGGGTTATTTTTAACATTAAACTTCACTTTTCTTTTAATCTTCTGTCTAGTCTAATGCTAATATGGTGAGTTATTTTTAGCATTAAGCTTCACTTTGGTTTTAAATTTTTTTTAATCTAATGCTAAAGTTAACTCATAAATTAATTCAAACCTTATTATTAGGATGAGTCTAAGTTTCCTGATTAAGAATCAATTCTTCGGATTCTTAATAACAAACTTCCATTCATAATAAGGATTGAAAACATCTAATGAATTAAGTTCCATTTCTTGATATGAGCTTCATTAGATATTTTATTATGACTCTAGATGACAATACCTGAGGAATCAATTATTGATCAATCCACAATAAACATTAAACATAGAAACAAAACACTAACATCAAATAAAAATAAATAAATTATAAACAACACAAATTATATGAGAATTTAGTTGGTTACATATAAAACCAACAAAATGAGTTTAGCCATTCCTATCACGAAGAGTATGAAAAGAAAAGATTGACCATGGAGGAAGGTAGAGAACCAACGAGGAGAATTGAGATCTTTAATGAAGCCCTAACAGCCAACAAGTTGATCCTAATCATGTCCGCCACATGAACCAACAAAAGAATAATTACCTTTTCTTTCGAAGAGACAAGGAAAAATATGCCAAATGTGCCATGTCACTAAAAGCAGCGCCTAATGCTAGATATTCCACATTGGGCGCAATCATGCAAGAGCAAGAAATGTAGCTCTCTGTTAATGCTAGATATTCCACATTGGGCGTAGCCATGCAAGAGCAAGAAATGTAGCTCTCTATCCATGTGACGTTATGCGCCTAACACAGAGCACCACAGAAAGGTGGTACTCGATGTGAGATAAGGGCTGCTTAGTATGAGCGTGGTGACACCAACTATCTTTTAGAAATCTCATATTTTACCTTTCTTCTACATTTTCTTGGATTCTCCTCTTGCTTGGCTTCACCTAAGTGCTTCTTGTTGTTAGACAAAAATAATGAGAATTAGTGGTATAATTAGATGATAAAAACCAATATCCAATTACTTGTAAAAAAAAAAGATAAAAAAGGAGACTAATTAAGTTAAAAGTCAAAGAAGTGTTTATTTTGTTAATATAAAATGACTAATAGTGAAAATTGACATATCATTTACTATAGTGAATATTTTGAATAAACTTTGTATACTCGAGTAAGTTAGAAGTGAGAGTGAAAAATATTTATAAATATTTAATTATTTAGTAGAACTCTTTGTAGTTTTATAATGAAAGATTTGATGTAAATGATGTTAGGATTAACTAGCATTAAACTCTTTTACTTCTTTTTATTACTCACAAAGTTTCTCTTAGTTGTTTGTAAAAAAATTAAAAAGAAAAAATTGTGAACACTTTTATTAAAGTTTTAGACAAGTCCGTTAAAGTGTCTAATTGGACAATTTACAGAAATCTTAAATGTATCAATTTAATTTTATTTAAATCCCTTTATAGAACTAATATTTTCTTTTAGGAGAGCTTCCCTCTTAGTGTAATGCCATATTCTAAAATAAAAATACATTCCTTTTGTTCTTAACCTATTAAGAATAAACTAGTTATCCCTAGTATATGTGTAATATATATTTTGTTTGGACATATGATTCCAGGAGAGAAGTGTTTTTTTTGCTAAGTCTTTTCCACCATATTCTCAATATAAAGAGAAATTATGTACTAGTTAGACAAATGTGGTTGAATAAAAATGTGAGTTCTTATCTCGAGCGTTCTTTTCTTATCTTAAATGTGTCATATTATATATGCTTAGGCTGCCTATTTGCGTGTTCAGAAGTTAAATCTATCGCACATGACTTTCAATCATATATGAACAATCAATAACCACTTATGTTCGGTCAAGGCAAAGATTAAATGAATAGAAGTTTATTACAAAGTGTTTGAACCAAATAAACCATCGCCTTATTTATTCGAAATTCATATCTGAAAAACTTTTAGCAAATTGTTTTGAATAAGACAAAATTACCACCCACGTACCCGAAACTAAAATTATAATGCATACCCTGATGAAGAAAAATATATGTTAATTTTTACGTACAAGAATAGTTATTACATTATGGTAGAAAAACGTACAAACGGCCACATAATTTTTGGTCCAACTACTAAAACATCGTTTTGTAACGAACAAAGCAAGAAACCTTGAAAGGCAAACTAGTGGGAGGAACGAGGGGAAGAGGACGAGGAGAGAGAGAGAGAGAAGGGTACGTTGATCTACATTGTTTGAAACCATGGCGAGAGAGCTTCTCGCACGCAATCTGGGTCTATGGATCTCAGTGTGTTTGCTGTTACTTGTTCGTGTCCATTTCGGAACTTGCTTTTACCTTCCTGGTGTTGCACCCGAGGATTTCCATAAGGTCTTACCTTTTTCATTCAAAAACTGTTTGTGTCGTTGTTGATTTTTCAGTTTCTTTCTCTCTTTTGAATTTGTAGCCAAACCACTATTGTAAGATTGTGATTTTCTTATATTCATTCTTTCTTTAGGCTTTGTTAATTAAGATCCTTATTCAGTTCTAAAAGTTGGCCAATGATGATATTTATTTTTGCTTGTTGGAACATTCAACGTTGGTTTGTGAGATCCGAGCATCATGGTATCTGGGTATGAAATTCTTTGTAACCAGAAGTGAACGTCTTCCTGTGGCAGTCATTTTCACTTGATATCATTTACACTTTCTCTTTTATATTTTCGTTTACCAAAATAATGAAGAATCTAAATTTTGCAGTTCATGTGATGGTATTTTGGTTAACGGTGATGATGAGATTGCTTGTGCATGAATATTTTATGGCCATTATCAAGAGGGAGGGAAATATATAGGAATTTAGGCGTGCCCTTTTTCTTCATACCTAGTGCATGATGCTATGGTTCACGTATTTTCCTTTCCATAACTGTTTTACACATTTTATTTTCCAATGTTAACGTAAATGACACTTCACAGATTATTCACATGATCTAATTAATGTTCATTGATCAGAATAGTTTTTTCTAATGATCACACTTTTGCATGAAACATCTTATGTTGTTGATTGGTGACAGGGGGATCTGTTGAGGGTGAAAGTGAACAAACTATCTTCCACAAAAACACAGCTTCCTTACTCCTACTATTCACTGCCTTATTGTCATCCAGATAACATTGTTGACAGTGCAGAGAATCTTGGGGAAGTTCTTAGGGGTGACCGCATAGAAAACTCTCCTTACGTGGTTAGTATAACTTTTGCATCATTCTTCCTTCTCCCATTTAGTATGTACAATTACAAAATACTGAAACACTTTGATTCTTCAAGTTCAAAATGAGAGAACCCCAGATGTGCAATGTTGTTTGTCGGCTAACTCTCGATGAAAAATCAGCCAAAGAGTTCAAGGAAAAGATAGAGGATGAATATCGAGTGAACATGTGAGTCACTAATAACATTGTGTTTGCTTAGCCATTTTACCTGACAAAAAATGTATTCTCTTGTATACTTTCAATGTTGCAGGATTTTAGACAATCTTCCTTTGGTTGTCCCACTAAGACGACCTGACCGCGAGTCTTCCTTGGTGTATCTGCATGGCTTCCTCGTTGGCCTTAAAGGACAGTATGCTGGTGTAAGTGCTAGCTTAATGACTTTGTTTTTGTCATTGGTTTGTGTTTTATTTTGACAGTTCAAACAAAAATGTTGACAGAACAAGGATGAAAAGCATTTTGTCCACAACCACTTAACATTTGTAGTTAAGTATCACAGAGATCCAGTGACAGAGACGTCAAGGATTGTAGGCTTTGAGGTTAAGCCTTTCAGGTTGTGTATTATATCTCTTTCCTTCTTGGTTTTATCCATCGTTTGATTTGAGAAAACAAATTTTCTTTCATTTCATTTCCTATTTTCTCGAGTTTATACACTGGAAAAATTGAAAACAACAGACAATAAAGAGTCACTTCTGTTATTTCTTACCCAACCCTTTGAAACAAGAAACAAAATATGTGTTTTTCTAACCAAAAGTCTGGTTAATAATAGTTATAAGTTGAAATTACTCCTATGAATACAGTGTAAAGCATGAATATGAAGGTGAGTGGGATAATAATGGCACGCGCTTAACTACATGTGATCCTCATGCAAAAAGATTAGTCTCAGGATCTGAGCTTCCTCAAGAGGTTGAAGACAAAAAGGAGATTATTTTTACCTATGATGTTGAGTTCCAGGTTAGTTGAACTCTTCATGGTAAAGAAATAATGGTGCATGCGAGAATTGAGTATTGATGTTCATTTTTAAATCTGTAAACATTTATGTTGTAGGAGAGCAATTTGAAGTGGGCATCTCGGTGGGATTCCTATCTACTGATGGCTGATGATCAAATTCATTGGTTTTCAATTGTTAATTCTTTAATGATTGTGCTTTTCCTATCGGGCATGGTGGCTATGATAATGTTGAGGACACTTTACCGAGATATCTCTAAGTACAACCAATTAGAGACTCAGGAAGAAGCTCAGGAAGAATCAGGGTGGAAGCTTGTTCATGGGGATGTTTTCAGGCCTCCTTCCAACTCAGATCTACTATGTGTATATGTTGGAACTGGAGTTCAATTTTTTGGAATGATTCTTGTCACCATGATCTTTGCCGCACTTGGATTCTTGTCTCCTTCAAACAGAGGGGGATTGATGACTGCCATGCTCTTGCTCTGGGTCTTTATGGGACTTGGTGGTGGCTATTCTTCAGCGCGTCTTTATAAAATGTTCAAGGGACCAGAATGGAAAAAAATTGCTCTCAAGACAGCCTTTATGTTTCCTGCCATTGCCTTTTCAATTTTCTTTGTGCTAAATGCTCTAATCTGGGGCCAGAAGTCTTCTGGGGCTGTCCCATTTGGTACAATGTTTGCTCTTGTATTCTTATGGTTTGGCATCTCAGTTCCTCTTGTGTTTCTTGGTGGTCACTTTGGTTACAAAAAGCCAGTGGCTGAGGATCCTGTGAAGACAAACAAGATTGCTAGGCAGATTCCTGATCAGCCTTGGTACATGAACTCAGTCTTTTCTGTTCTAATAGGAGGAGTACTCCCATTTGGTGCTGTCTTCATTGAGCTTTTCTTCATTCTCACATCAATTTGGTTACATCAATTTTACTATATATTTGGTTTCCTGTTCATTGTGTTCCTCATCCTCATTGTTACTTGTGCTGAGATCACAATAGTTCTCTGCTACTTCCAGCTGTGTAGTGAGGACTACCGTTGGTGGTGGAGGTCATATCTCACTTCTGGTTCATCTGCCCTCTACCTTTTTCTGTATGCTGCATTTTACTTTTTCACAAAGCTTGAGATCACAAAACCAGTATCTGGAGTCTTGTATTTTGGATACATGCTGCTTCTTTCATATGGATTCTTCGTGGTGACTGGTACAATTGGTTTCTATTCATGCTTGTGGTTCATAAAGCTAATCTACTCATCAGTGAAAATTGACTGATCCATGGCTTGTGAAGGAAATGGCTGGATTGTGGGGATTCTTCTCCTAGATCTTTAGTTCTGGCATTAAAGTCAAAGTTTCAGAAATTTTTAGTCTCTTCGGTATATAGGGTTTTTACAGTTATGATTTTATTTGAATATATTATGCAGGGATCATTTTGTATACTAGTACTTTTCCCTCACAGTTCTCTCTTTCTGATTGAATATCTCTAGTTGTTTTTGTCTAACACACCCATTAGGACCATTATCTTGATGTCCTCAAATTCGGATATCACAGTGATATATACTAATATAGAACATGAAATACTGTTAGAATTTGAGAATATTTATTATGTGTGATATATGTTGAAGCTACCATTTAATGATTTCTTTTTCTTTATTATTTATTGCTAATTTAATGGAAATGTGACATATAAGGAGACATATAGTTTACTTTTTTATTTTAACAATACACTAATAATGAGAAACCTCTTTGGGTTCATAGTTGGATGTTTTGTAACTGTAAAAGTTATCTTCTAATAATATAAGAAACATTTTCTTCTTCCTTTTTTTCTGGCCTATATTTTACTAAAATTTATTTCACGTTTACTCAGATAACCTTCAATTGTTAACACTTTAACATGGTATCAAGTGTTTAACAATTATTGAGTGATTGTGAGATAAAAAAGAGAAACTGAAAAGATTGAGGAAAAACCACACAAAAAAACTCCAAATAGAAATAGCTTCCAAAAGTTTGTCACCTTCAACTCCCCTTTTTTATTCGATATTCCATTTGTGGATTGGTGGAATATATTATCTGAAGCATTCTCTTCTTAGAACATACAAAATTTATTCTTCTTCATTTTCTTTTTCTCACGTATATTCCATCAAAATTCATTTTACATTTATTCTAATAATCTCCTCAGTTGTTAACATAAGTTAAGAGTTCAAGTATTCTCTGATAGATTGTGAAAGAAAAATAAGAGATTTTGAAATGTCAGAGAGAAAAACTACACAAAAAAAGACCTTGGAAACAAAAAATACCTCCAAAAGTTCATTACCTTCATCTCCCACTTTTTTTGTCAGAACTTCCATTTGTGGGTTGTTTGAGAGCTCAAAGTTTGTCTGATACAGTGAGAAATATAGTATTCAAACTTTATTACCTAAAAACCCCATAATCAAATAACTCAAAAGCCACAGAGACGAAATAGCAGAAAAAAGAAAAACACTTTTAATCGCACAAATAGTTTTACATAATGATATTTTTATTAAAATCTTTACCCTAAAAACTGTCAAGGAAGCTTTAGATCGGGTGAAGGAGTTTCAAGAAAGTGATAGAACAAAGAAGATGTAGACTATAATTTGAGAAGAGAGTTTAAAATTGTCAGAATAAAGCACAAGGAATCTGGCAAAGGGTTTAGTGATCACAGGTAAAATGTTTTTTTGTGAAAGACTAAGTGATAAACGTAGGAGAAAATCTTAGTTTATCTTTTTGACAATGACTGTCGTGTATGGTTTCAAACATATTAAATTAGATTTTGGGGTTTTAGATTGGAAGATTGAAAACAAAAATTGGAAATGCGATTGAAGGAATGCAGAATGAAGGTATGACTAAATGAAATGATTGCAGAAATTGAAACTGTGAAATGAGTTTGAGTACTAAAACAGAAAAGCTAAAAACATAATAGATTCTAAATGCATATATGAAATGTAATGTAATGCTGAGAAATGAAGTTTTGAAATGACAGGAATGAATTGAATTCTAATGCAGAATCAATAACTAGAACTAAGTGAAAAGAAAAACAGTAACCGAAATTAACCGATCAGAATTAACTATGAAGAATCTAAATTGCAAGTATAGCAGTTGTAAATGAACCACACTGGAACTTGAAACACTTTAACCAAATCTGAAATGTTAATGAGTTGAAAGCATTCAAGAATTAAATCTTAGAACAAAAATCAAGACAACAGGAATCAAAAGTGAAGTAGAGCGGAAAGTGCAAAGAATTGAACTAAGAAACTATATAACCTGAAACGATCCAAACTATAAAACTTAATTACTTAACAAAACTGCAATTAGAAATTGAAGTTGAAATTGATCAAGATAGAGTTTCATTGAATCGAAATCAGAAATTGCAACTGAATCAGAATTACTATGGATTGAATGAAAAATAGCAGAATTGAAAAACCAAAACCAGTAGGAATTGAATTTCAATAAAACTGTAAGAACTGAATCACTTAACTTTTGTAACTGTAATAACAGAAAAACCTAACAAAACTGAAAAACTGAAGAATTAAAGACCTTGAATGATTAATTCTGCAATTAAAACTGGATTGAAATGGTAAGCGATACGGGCACATATGAAAGAGACACGAGATTGAGAATTGAAAGCTAAAATAGATTGTTAGAAAAGTGGCAATTCAGTTGCTTCATTTAGTGTTTTTTCAGTACTAGACTTAGTCAATATTTAGTTCCTTTTTTTTGTTAGTTGTTTATGTTCATAGGAGCATAGTTGTTTTTTTATATTTTCCTGTTAATTTTAAATCACTTTTTGAAAGTGACTATTAAGTAGGAGTTTATCATATTCTTATGCACAAAAACAGAAGTTACTTTAAAACAAAGTGCTGAATATTTTTTCCACTAGAAAAGCTTATTCTTCTTCTTTTCAAATTAATTTTAACCACTCTGTTTGAACACTAGTATCAAGAGCCATGTTGATCTTACGGGATCTTTCTTTTTAAATCATAAAACTCATGGCATCAACCACTGTTCCTTCAAATTTCCTTTTCATCTATTTACTGGTGAAAATTATCATATTTGTTCAGTAAAGATGTAAGATTTTTTGGAACCTTATGACATTTGCATAACTGTGGTTGAAGACACACCAATAATCCTATTACCAACTAGTCTTACATCAGCTCAAATCAAATCCCACAATGAAGAAAAAGCAAAGCAAACCAAAGGCCAAGTCACTGATACAAAACTCTGGCAGATTGTGTGTTCTACGAGATCGTTGCCTGTACAACAACAAAGGAGGCATGGTACAGATTGAAAGAAAAATATGAAGGAAGTGATAGAACAATTGGTAAGTATGTCGATCGGATCTCCTCAATTGTTAGTAACATTAGACAACTTGGTGATGATTTTTCAAATAAAAGGATTGTGGAGAAAGTTCTTGTTACTCTTCTTGAGAGGTTTGAATCCAAAATCTACTCTCTTGAAGAATCCAAGGATTTAAAAACACTATCTCCTTGGGAGAGTTGATGAGTGCTCTCCAAGCACAAGAACAAAGAATATCTGTGGCAGGAAAAGGTCACTGAAGGAGTTTTTTATGTGAAAAGGCAAAATTTTGGTAAAGGAAAACAACAATCTGACCATAAGAATAAGGCTAATAGTGACGGTGGCAAGAAATCATTTCCACCTTGCAAGCACCGCAAAAAGACAATACAAATGGAGAAATATTGTTGGTGGATGACTGACACTATGTGTGGCGATTGTAAACAACTAAGACATATATTCAAAGTTTGCAAATCTAAAAACAAAGTCTTCCAAGCAAGCACAACTGGCTGAAACAGGAGGAACAACTCTTTGCAGTCTCTTCCTTCTCATCAAATGATTCCTCTGGTACTTGGCTAGTTGATAGTGGTTGCACACACCACTTGTGCAAAGATGCTGACATGTTCAAAAGCCTGGATGTAACATACAACTGTAGGGAAAATAGGAAATGGTGAGTTATTGGACGTTAAAGGTAAATGTTCAGTCGTTGTATCGACAATCTCAGGTATCAAAGTTATTCTTGATATAAACCAAAATCTGTTAAGAGTTGGAAAGATGCTTGAGAAGGGTTATTCACCACTGTTGAAAGATCACAAATGCACCACTTTTTATTCCTAGAGTGTATAATTATTCTATATCAAAGTGAACAACAGAATTTTCGCAGCTGATTGGGAGAAAGTTACTGAGCAGGCTTATTCAAGTGCTCCACAGATAGTTACAAATTTGTGACACAAAAGACTTCACCACTCTAATCAGAGAAGCATTGTAGAGATAAATGAGAAGGATTTGGTCAAAGATTTACCTAAAATTTTTCATGAATCTAAAATTTGTGAGACCTGTCAACAAAGAAAGCAAACAAGACTACCATTTCAAAAGAATCAAGCATGGAGAGCCAATAAAAAATTTCAGCATATTCACACTGACGTATGTTGTCCTATGAAAACACAATTTTTGAATGGCATTAGTTAAACATCAGCTGACTCTACCCTACATACGACAACAAAGTGGCTTGTCTGAGAGGAAAAAAAAAATGCAAGATTGTAAATCTGCCAACACTCCAATTTCCGCAAGTTTGAAGCTTGGCAAAGATGATTTTTCTAAAAAGGTGGATGAGAACATGTACAGAAGCTTGGTTGTCAGCCTTCTATACCTCATTGCAAGCAAGCCTACCATTTTATTAACTATAAGTTTACTATCTAGGTTCATGCATTCTCCTAGAGAAACTTATTTCACAACTACTAAAAGAATGTTGAGATAAATAAAGGGGACCAACACACTTGGGATTTTCTTTACAAAATCTGTAAAGGAGACTTTGAAGCTGCTTGGCTATACTAACAACGATTGAGGTGGTTGTGTACATGATTCAAAAAGTACCTCTGGATATATATTCTCTTTGACAACTTGTTCTTTTAGTTGGTGTTCAAGAAAACGAGAAACTATAGCTCAATCAACTAAGGTTGAGTATATTACAGCTGCCTATGCTGTGAATCAATTTATTTGGTTAGGAAGATGTTGGAAGACTTCGGGTGTAAACAAATATAAGCTACAAAGATTATGTGTGTTAACAGTTCAGGCGTTTTCAGTCTTAAAAAATCCAGTGTTTCACGATCGCACTAAGCACATCAAGGTCAAGTTGCATTTTATTAGAAAAGTTCAACAGTCAAAAGGAGTATTGCTTGATCATTGTACATCTGAAAGTCAGCTTGCTGACATTTTTACCAAGTTATTACCCAAAGAAAGGTTTGAAGATTTGAAGCAAAGGATTGGTGTTTGTCACCAAAATGAGTGTTAGAGAAGTGACATTTCAGTTACTTCATTTACTGTTTTTTTAGCACAAGACTCAAGTCAATATATAGTTTCTATTTCTATTTTTTCGCTTTTTTAGCACAAGACTCAAGTCAATATATAGTTTCTATTTCTATTTTTTCGCTAGTCTTGTTTATTCTCATAGTGGCATAGTTGTTGTTTTTTTTTTTTTTTTAAAGTGGTTATTAAGTACGAGTTTGTTGTTTTTTTTTTTATGCATAAAAACTTAAGTTTCATTAAAATAAAGCGTTGAATATTTTTTCCACCAAAAAAGCTGATTCTTCTTTTTTTCAAATTAATTTTAACCACTCTGTTCTAAAATAGGAGAATACTAAAACAACACATTGAAAGCTAGAACTAAAACTCACATTTGATTGGAGTATATTTGATGAAATGTACACTAAAGGAAAAAATCCCTTAGAACAAGAAAGATAAAATGCTCTTGTATGTTAGTTATAATCTTCAACTTGAGATGAGACAAAAGGTTAGAGAGGAGAAAAAGGATACCTATGATCTTATATATTTATGTAAAAACACAATTTAAAACATAAGAAGGGATGGTTGAATTGTGTCTTAGAACTTTTTAAAATTTATGCAATCATTTGATATCAAGTATTCAGATGATAGTTTTGGCTTAACACAAGTGGTGTCAAAAGTATTTTATAAGAATTAATTTGTTAATATACCCCTTTTACGTTAATGCAATACAATAATATGTAATGGATAAGGATAATGGGAAGAAGGAATTATTCTCAAATTTTTATATTGATTCATCTGATGGTACAGACTACATCCAATTTTCAATCAACTAGTTAAATTTCATTTTTGCAGACTATTGCTACAACTTACAAATTAAGTATTGTTTGGAACGCAGTCGCTCCAGGTTAAAAACCCCAAGTATTATTTGAACACTTAGCCACTCCTGACTAAAAACCTCGAGTATTATTTGGAACACTACCACCCTTAGCGAATTACTGAGTATTGTTTAGACCTCAGTCACTCTTGGCTAACCCACTGAGTATCATTTAGAATGTAACCACTCTCAACTAATATAGAGTATTATTTGAATGAAAGTCACTATTGACTAAAAATCTGAGTATTTTTTTTGGAACATAGCTACTCCTGGCTAAACAAAATTTGTATAAAGATGTGATCAAAGAGATCACAAGAGTTTGCTCACTAGAGAGTGTTAAGCATTTTATAACGTATACAAATATATGCATTTATTTTAGTTTGCTATATAAATGCAATAATGTTCTTCTACAAAGCTTTTAAAGTCACAAAAAGATTTTGACAACATTTTGGCATTTAGCAATCGATCACTTCACTATTTTCTTCTTCAAATGATAGCTTTATATAAAGCTTAGATGTAGAGGTGCATTAAATGCGCTCTATCCAACACTAAATGTTAATCTTCTCTCTAGGAAACATCTTGATATCAAGCGGCCAGTGCTAAGTAAGATAGCTTTTTTACTTAAAATGAAGTAACACAAAAGACCACACAAAGCATATAGCTAGACCAGAGTTGATATAAGTTTGTGTCAGGACAATTGTTGAAACAAAACAACTTTAGTTTGTATATGAAGTGATATTGATGTAAACTTGTGCTTTGTACAAATTATCTAGATAAATAGAAGATGAAGATATTCCCTACAAAACATTAATAAGCTCGAATAAATATATTTGTTAGATACAAGGTGTTATATCATTTATTAGACGAAGCATTTGCATTTTACATTATTTTCTCCTTTTCGTATTTTAACAATTTTTAGACGAAGCCACTTCATGTTTCTCACTTTGTTGTGACAAACACTTAATCAAAACTATAGATATATTGAACTTTTTCTCCATAAATTTATATGATATTGAATTAGATGATGAGTGGATTACTAAAAAAATATTCTAGCCTACTAAGTAATGTTTTATGAATGGATATATATAAATTTTTTACTCTTGAAAAGCAAACTCTTAACAAGAAGGAACAGAGTATCTGATTAACTACTAAGGTCGATAAAAAGAGAATCTATGATAATAATAAATAATATAAAAGTGAAATTGAAGATATAGCTGAAGAAGTAAAAGAAAATGATAAAAAGGAGCTCCAAAAGAATGAATAAGAATATAAGACCAGAGTGTAGAATTTAAATATAAGAAATAGTATTTTTTTTCTTTTATAACTATGTTTTACTTTTACAGGTTGAACACTTTAATCAATTAACTTCAATTTTATATATAATATTTTTTTCTCATATCACTTATTTTTACTTAAAATTGTCATTTTATTTTATCATGATTTATAATAAAATAAATAAATAATTATTTATTATTTAAATCTCGATTTAATAACCACCATAAGATCTAAAACCGAGAATAAAATAAACTAAACATACACAAAAGTGTACTTAAAAAAAAAAAAAATTCATAAATTTTTTGTTAATAGTGTAATAGTTAATGTGCATGATCTTATAGTAGTTTAAATTTAACTAAACCTTAGAAAATGGACTGGTAAACTGGTTTGTCAAATGAATATTATTACACTTAATGCTCATCAAAATCTTTATTTATTTTCCCGGTGCAACATATTCTATCGTACATATCAAAGAAAATTGATGGCTTTCTAGCTCAGGTTTATTTACTGCATCATAATTATAACATAAATAACGAGGAACTAGAAATGTCAATTCTACATAAATCAGATAGCCGCATATTAGGTTTGAAGTGTCTAAGAACTCTTGTCAGCAGCTTTTCCTAAGGAAGTGAAGTTCAACCTGAAAATAATGACTCAACCAGAACAAATCAAACAATCAACCAAAATAAGTCTTAAGTACAAGTAGGAGTTTGGAAACCAGGACTAGTACAATATTAATAGCGGATGTTGCATACCTGATAAGAGGCTTCTTCAGTGCAGGTGCAGGAGGAAGGGTTAACAATGGTGCTGTTAGCTCAGCAGGCTTTTGCCAAAAGGAAGAGAGAGACAAGGGAAGAGAGAAAAAAGAATGGTCAGAACCGCATGCTACTGCATGGTAAAATAACATTGATGTTTTCATAGACATGCTATGCTACTGTACTGAACAGAATTCGTTAAGAAATAAAATAAGTATCAAATGCATATTTTGGGATATGTGGAAGAAAATGACAAATTGACACTGTCATCTAAATTAATTCAGAAATGAACCTATCAGATTCACCCCATATATCAAATGTTTTGTTAACACGGGTAGGAATTTGACACCCAAATAACAATTGTGACAAGACATCTTTTAGAGACATTACAAAGGATAATATGAAGTTTTTACATTTCACGTGTATTTAACTGCTGCGGTATTGAAGATATGGTTACTCAGATTAACAAATGTAGTCATCTAAGTTTTCTGTTTTGCATAATATTGATTTTTGTTGTCAGTCACTAGATTGTTTGATCCTATCATCATGGTTACCCAGTTCCACTAACCACAACCATCTGTCAACAAATAACCCAGCATCCATCACCATTGTTGTAACATGAATAAGAAAATCTTTCACATGTACTCAACTAGTGCAGTACTGAAGATGTGATTACTCATCTTTACATATGTGGTCATTTAAGTTTTTTGTTTTCCACAATACTAATTTCTATTGTTAGTTATCAGCTAGTTTTATCCTATCATCATGGTTACTTAGTTTCGGTGACCACAATCACCAACACAGCCTAAAATCGACCACCACAGCTCAAGACGAACAAATGCCAACCACACACCAAGCAATACACCCTACCCCACCAAACTAGAACTCCGCAAACAACTCACCACCACGCCTGGAATGCCAACACATGCCAACCACCTTCAACACCCACGAAATCAGAAAGGGGAGAAGCGGATGGAGAAGCCCTGGACAATGAAACCAAAAAACAACCCTAATGGAGCAAACCCAATTTCAAATTTTCCTGTGCAAATACCTCCAATTTTTTAAAACCATTCAGGCCCCCAACTCATTAAAAATTATTTGTTTTCCCACATTGGCAATTGTCAAGAGGGAGTTTTCCACATGGGAGTGTAAAGATATCGGGACTCTATCTACTATCTATATGGACCCAGATAACCCCATCAAACATTTGTATATTAACATATATCATGCTGTTGTTACTCGTACTACATAAAACTGGAAAATATTGCAAGCAGATTCTCTCTAGAATATAGTGATATAAAAGTACAACAACGAACAGCAGGAACCAGGCATTGTGCATGCATATGTACTACATAAGGCGGAATCTGAAAACAAGTCCAACAAATCAGTTCTTATGCAGATTGGACTGACTTTTGAGCAACTTCGGTACAGAAAATAGCAAGCTAGGGAAATCTTATATCTACAATTTACAATTGCTGCATATTTAATTGAAGAATCTAACCAATTTCTCTGAATTTTGAGGCATAAAAGGAGGCTAACCTCAAGCTCCTCCAAGCCCTCACAGGAGCATAAACGAGTGGAACAAGTAGTTTTCATATAAACAACTGGCTCTTCTGCCACTGCAGACTTTGGGACTAAAGATTCAGTTATGTTGTTTTTTATGTTCCCACCAGTATCTTTGACTTGATTTCTATACTGAGTGTCATCTTCAAGTTCTTCAGGTTCTTCTGGAAAGGATTGACGTGCATCATAAGGATCGTACATAATCTTTTCAATGGCTAGATTTTCTTCTTCTTTAGAACTAGATGTATCAGTAGCAGCAATAATAGGGTTCACTAGTTGGTTGGTTGTTACAAATCCATTGGTTTCACTATCCCCATAAGGAGTCTCCCCTGGTGATCTCAGACAAAGTTTCTTGCTCTTTTGTCCGTCAATACCTTTGACTTCTGATTCATCCAATTTAATAGGAGTCGGATCTTCATAAACTTCCCTGCTGGGGGCAGGTAAAGATACAGGGGACTTGGAATTCTTTGAATTATTATCCATGTCATCCTCTGATTTCCTTCTCTTCTTCATATCATCTGCTCCAACTGCAACTCCTTTACCTCCTTGAGGCTTTTCAACTTGACCTGGGCCAAAAGCCCTTAGTTTCGAACTTTGTTTATCCTCTGTAGTTAATTTTGCTGGGCAGGAAGGTCGGACACCACCAGGGACACCACCAGGGAATACGTACGGAGGTATGTTGCGGCGTTTCACATGAGACACACGGATATCCATTCCAGTTTTCCGTAGTGTGTAAGCATGGACAGAATGCTTGAATTCTTCAACAGTTAGCCTTATATCAAACTGTTCACCTTCATTCACTGGAACTCCTTGCTTACGCTGCAGACCCATGAAGTAACTGTGATGAAAAGATCTAGACTTGTCTGAGAATTCACCAGGATGTGGATGACATTGAAGCATACCATAAGTGTGCCTCTCAATCTAGAAGTTTTAAGAACAGCCAAATTAGTTATATAAGAATTGGAAACAGACAATACAGTTTTATGCAACCCCTTGAGTAGAAGAAAATGTGACTTGACAATAAATAAATAAATTATACACTGCCATACCTTCAATGTTAATTGGCGGAGACGAGACTCCACCCAGCCTTTCCATTGTCGAAGGTCATCTGAATTCTCTGCTGTTATATCTATCTGTAGATAATTCTTGTAAGAATCAAAAAAGGGACAACGCTCAAAAAGAGTATCCCAATCGGCCTTGCTAGCCTCCATAGCCTACAAATACCAGAAACATAAAACTGATGCGATTCAATTATCATCACAAAAAATATATACGATATATCAAAAATTTATATTTAATTTAACAAAAATCAAAGCTATATCTCGTCTAACATGGATCAACAACCACTCCCTTTACTAAAACTTCAATACTGGTAAAGTATTTTATTTTGATAGAAATATAAACCCATCTATTGCCTATAATTCAAAAGTATAGGCAAACTTACAAAACAAGTTAATTTAACCATAGATATCTAGCATAGCTTCAATATAACTGTCCCACAGCCGAATCATCTGATCATGGGAAATCTAACTTGAAGACAATATAGCTGTCGCATATAACCATCTTGGGACAATGGTGAAGTCCCCCTAGTTAATGGGAAAAAAAAGAGAAACAATTTTGAACAAAATTTGTTTCGATTCCTAAACATCATATTTGTATACAATGAACTAGATTGCTCCATTGAGTTTTTTTTCCAGAATTTTTTGAGAGACATTCTTAAAATCATGAAACCATACCTCACATATTTCACTTCCCCTCCCAAACTCATCTGACATAACACGCAATGTACTTGATGTCACATTGTACGTAGAATTCATGCAAGGATAAGCAGGGGTAATTATAGGCATTAGATGATATCTATCCTTGGGATTTCTTCTAGGATCCCAAACTGGTAGTCCAAGAGATCCCTCTTCAATAGCACAAAGCATGACTGGATTTGGCCATCGCCATTGAGTATATACCCTAAAGAATCGAGACACTAACATATTAGGTAGTGCATTAGGATATAACTGGCATATTCGAGCAACAAGCAATGCCAGATTTATACCACCAAGAAAACCAGAAACCTGCCCAAGAAATAGCCAGAGAATGAATTAGGAAAATCAGAAGAGCATGTCAAGAGATAGTGAACAAATTCAGAATAGCAAACAAGCCATCCTGTGCAGTAATGTCATACATTTGAATAAACACCACGACGCTTTGCCCAAAACCTCATGCATCTCAATGTTGTGCGAAAAGTCTGCATTTCACAATCAATATGATAATAATGCCATAGAAAACCAGAACACAAATGTATGGGAGTATTAATATTATATCCACCACCTGAATATTTGGAACCAATCGCAGGACCTGATCAGTTACTCTACAGCCATTAAGACTAAGAACAGTTTGTTCGTCAACATTTTGTAATATTGATTCCTGTGATATATCTAAGTCCTGCACAAAAAATCCGTCACTATTAAATGATAAACTAAAGGTAAGATACAATTTACACTTAAGATTCACAAAGCCTGAAGAAATCACATATGGGGGAAAGGAGATGTATTCACATCTGCAGAAGTTCAATTTTCAAAGGAAAATTTCTTTTATTTTCATTTTTCTATTTCCCTGTATTTAAAAGTTTGCATAGGACATGGTAAAAATAGAAAACCACAGAAATTTATTTACATTATTTCCAGTGCATACTTTTAGAAATAGTTAACAGTGAAAACAGGGTAACATTATTTAAATTAAAAGGTAAAAAGAGAGGAAATGTTTTCTCCAATAAACAGCCCTTAAGGGTTTATTTCTTTCCTGATTTTGAAATCTGTTTAATTTTAAAAAATAAAAACAAACAAAAAATAACAATAAGAGTCATTTTTGAGAACTATTCTCAAAACTATCTCTTTTCTTTTTTCAGTTCTTGAAATCAAAAACTACACGTATATAAGTTGTTTTGGATTTTTACTGTCAGTTTTCTATGACTCGCGTTCCTTGCACCCTCACATCTTCTTTCCCTGCCTCTACTTTCTAAAAAATAGATTCTAAAAGTTGTTTTATAAAATAGTATTTAAAAACTAAAGAACAAAAGAATAAATCAAGATACAACCTAGTGTTCTATTATTGAGCAAAAAAACAATAGTTGCTTCCCTAACAGCAAGCACTGATGAAAAATCTGTTAATCTTTAATCCAGTAACATTTCAGGGAGAGAAATACGATACTATCAAAAGCATTTTTCCTATCAGGTAATCTTCTTCAATTCAGAATGCTTTCAAATTGTCTAAAACAGACAGGAACAACAATTGTACCTAAAACAATTTTAGTTGTTTTTGCATAAAATATAAATCACTTACTTCAGGAATAACCCACAAAGCTAATCTTGCATACAGGAGATCAACAGAAACTCCATTAAACTTGAATTTCATCACAGGGACATGAGCATCGGGCACAGGGTGCAACTCTGTTACTTCTTGCATCTCAGATAGCATCTTCCATAGCTCACCAAAGAAATCTTCCTGAGGCCCATTCAGTAACAACTTTAGCTGATACAAGATATGACTTAGAAAAACTATATGTACACAATAAAATTGAAAGAATTAGCATACGTCTCTGGTTGCATGTCTAGGTCCCACACAAAGAGTATCTATATCAGCTCCAGGGCCATGCACCTACAGGATTTGGAGTGAAGAATTCAGTAAAATAATAAACACAACGAAATAAAATATTGCAATATACTGGATTGCATAGCCTTTGATAGAAGTTTTGGTCCTAATTTCATATTTTCTGCGTTTCTCTGCCTTAACTATATTTGCCCCACAATCTCAGAAAATTTTGTCTCTACAGCTCAGTATCCATTATCAAAATTTCATGAAAAAAAAAAAAAACTCAATGGAACTGTGCAGAAGTGTCCCTTTGCTGCTGTGGACATCTTCTGCAGGCACGTAATGCTGGAGATTTAGAACGACGTTTCAACAACTATATCTTGTGTGTGACAGATTCTTGTCTTCACCTCATCATAAGTCAAAGCTAGAGGTTTCTCTCAATAGTTTCTATGCAACATATAAATAATGATTGTGAAATATATAAAGGGTTAATGATTGTATCATGTTTCTTCAACTCACACTCCCAGATCATTTTTCTCTATACATGCTTTCTCAGCATATGCTCGGATACAATAAGATTAAATTTGTGCACTGATGAAAAAGACAGGAAGATAAGAATAGCTCCATACCCCCAACCGATAAGAGCCAAAGGTGAAAATCTTGGCATTTGCTTCTTGCACCAGTTGTTCATTGAACCCCTTTCCTCGGCTGATGTTCTTAACCCAAATCTTCACAATCTAATACATACCACAACAGCAGAAGAATAAAAAAGAATATTCATAACGATGTCCACTACATTTCCAAGTACTTTTTTGGGTGGACAAAAGTTTATGAAACAAACTTGCATTAACCACAAACAAATTCAACCTGGTCCAGCCTGCCAAGAACTTCCTCCCTACCCACAGCCTCCTCCTGACTCTCGTACAATCCAACACCTTGCAAGTACTGAACACCCAGATTCATATTCAGCATAAAGTAACACTCGAAAACCTCTATACATGAATTCAAAATGAGTGCAAACAGAACCTTCTCGAGTTCACGCGTCTTGATCACATCATCCTCAGTTGGTCCAGCCAATGAAATAGGCTCAGTTATGCCTAATCTTTGCTGCCCATTATTCTGATTGCTCAATCCAGGGATTCCCATGAACAAACAGTAGACAGTTTTTTTTTTTTTTTTTTTCCTTTTTTTATATTAATATATTTTGTTTCAACGATAGGGAGAGCGAGCAGCCGTGAGAGTTATCAGTTATTGATGATATTTTTCAATTTTTTTTCCAAACATAATCAAATAGAAACAAGATGATAGAACTGGAAGAGGAAAAAATCTTAAAAAGAAAAAATAACACTGTAGCAACGCTGTGATAATTGTTGATTGTACACTATTTGGGGAAACGTTCAAAGCTATGAACTTTGAACACAAAAACACGAAACAATGAAAGGGTAATAAGAAATTACAAAGCCGCCCAGAAGCATTTCATTGCAAACGAAAACCTAGACATAGTACAAAGCTTCTATGGGGCTTCAAATCTCGAAACCCTAAAGTACTAAGTCAGCACCCAGCAATCAAGAGACCCAGATGAATCAGAACTGAAAAGGCTTCAACTTGACGAATTCTTGAAGGTGCACCACTTCCACCATAGACGAATTGAACCTCAAAAGCTTCATTTGCAGAATATATTTTCAATTAATACATATATATTCATATCAATTTTTTTTTAAAAAAAATCATTTTAGAAAGATAGAGCATAAAAATTGCAGAGAGGAGTGCTTACGAAAGAAAGCGTGGATGTGATTTCGGTAACAACAGCTTTGTGTTGATGAACAATGACGAAGATACAGAGAAAAATAATAAACCCGTTACTACAGCGTGTATTACTTATTACTAATAATGCTAAATAAAATTATTGGGAAAAATATTTCTCACTAAAATAAAATATTTTTCGCTCAAAACTATTTAAAGCTTAGCTTTTGTATTTTAAAAATTTCGTTCGTTCTGTAAAAGAAATGGTATGTTTTCTATTTTTCTGATCTTGTTGACAACTCGATTACATACCAAGTATGGTTACATACCAAATCTTTTGTTTTTTCTTTCTAATTTTTTAGTCCCAAAATTTGTAAGAATATATTAAATTGGTTTATAAAATTAAAAATAATAACAATAAAATAGTTTTAAAAAATTATACACCATCAATCAATTTAATCCTTAAAACCAGAGAATCTATTTTTTTATTAAAATAAATAAAATAGCAAAATCATTCTTAGAATTAGAAGTTATCAACCAATTTAAAACTTGTAATAATAAAAATTTAGTTTCTTAATTTAAAAGTTTAATTACACTAAAACATTTCTAATTAAGTAATCAAATATGCATTTATAGCTAAGTTTAATTGATTTTATTTATTATAATTTCAATTATTGAATTAATTGATAGTTTATAATTTTACGAATAATTGCATCCATCTTATTTATATCAAGATCAATTTCATTATTTATTGTAATTAGAATTATGTAACTATTTTATTAATTTTAATTATCAATTTTATACGTTGATACAATTTAAAAGACTAAAGTAATGGTTTTGTTTTTTTTTTTCTTTTTATTTCTCTATCTATCTCAGTTTAGAGATTATCAATGTTCTTCTTGTACGTAGTGATATACATCTATTACTCACTTTCTCTTCTCCAGTTATCCACTATCCAATGAATCTATGGGATGGAAATAAGAATTAATATATATATATATATATATATATATTTCAATCATATTTCTCTTTGGAACCTTTAAACAACAATAAACAACATTCACCTACTTAAATTAGTTGTTACCACCATTGACATTATCATGAAGAGATAATATTAGAAAGTTTCATAATTACAGCTGCATTAAGCATATAATCTTTATAACCTATCAATCAATTTTGCCAAATCAACTAACATTGAAAATATATGGGTTTTAGGATAAATTGCTAAGCAAAATTAAACTAACGATTTTTTTGTTTGGATAAACTTGTGTATTAATAATTAATCATTTAATGTTCAAATATAAATTATTGTATTGTTTGTTAATAGTTTTACCTTCCTCAACATCAAATCAATTAATTAATCACACACATAACATATATTATAAATGTGATAACTATAGTGTTCGTATGAAAGATAATTTTAAACCAGATTCAAACATGGGACCTATTGGCTAAAAAGGAGATTATAGAACCTCATGAGAACTTGTCATGTCCTGTTTTGCATAAGTGATTTGGAATCAGATGAGCATCTTTTCTTTGAATGTTCCTTTGCTGGGCAAAGATGTTATTGTAGGTTAGGCTTTCATATATATACCATTACCCCTAAAATATTTTATTCAAATAAAAGAGTTAAAATATAAAATACTTTAAAATAAAATCAATTTAAGTTTAATGTATTTAAATATACCATTAATTGTGAAATTCCTTGTGAAAAAAATAAATAAAATTTACAAAAGAGAAGATTCAAAGTCCTATGAAAACTGGAAACTTTTTTGTTTCTAATAGTTAAATAGCTTACATTCTTTTCATTAAGGTTGGTTGGGATGTGAGTATATAGTTCCTGAATGATAATATCTCCAACAAATACAAGTTACTGAAGGGGTCCCATTAGCTTAATCAATCATTTATGGAAGTTCTTCAATTTTATCATTATGATCATTGAATGGTTGAAAGTAACAGTAATATTCACACTTTTCAATGGTGCATGTGTCAAAACTGGTGCCTAGTATACGTATTTGCTGGGAAAACATCATTTTCTGATCAATAATAAGACTTCTTCATTTGCCTCTTTTATATATATATATATTGTGGTCTCAGTCAGATGTAGAAGCTGTAACTTACGTACCTAATGATCTGAGGGTAGCTTAGCTTCCAAGAATGCTGACATGTTTTTTAGCTTGCAAACAACGTAGTCTTCTGAAAGCAACACGTTGTCTACTATGGTAGTTTTTTTGTTTTTATTACTTGTCTTTCTCTTTCTCGATCTCAGTCAAATTTACCTTGTTTTTATAGCTGTGATGTTAAAGCCTTTTGGTGAGGACTCGTTTCTATTGTAGTAAAAATGTTTTCGTATAATATTCGTTCCTAACTTTCCTTATAATAGGTGTTTATAATTAAAAGATCAAATGCTAAATGGGTACCTTTGACATCATTATGCACAATGTGTCTGTTATCATTATTATTTAACTATATACATTTGATTAATAAAGATTGATTATTGGATATAAAATATTTGAACAGGATTGGTGATAAACATGTAAGATATTAGAGGGACAAAAGGGTACTCTAAAAAGAACTTTATTAATTGTTTTAAGATTTTGTTTTAGGATTTGATTTATCTTACTGTGGACTTCTAGGTTATATATTTTTTATATGGTTGCACATATAATTGATGAATTTTGTTATGATGTTGAAATACATTGCATGAGTATGTCAAACTTTTTATTAAAATGAAAAATCAAATCATTGAAAAAAATTTCGAGAATAACAAAAATTTGAGTCAAATCCTTTATACGAGGTCCGCATTCAAGAATGTGCGTTATGGTAAAGTGGCATTGTTGATGCATGACATTTGTGATCTTGGAGTGTAAGATAAACACTGTTATTCTTGTACATAGCGACCATGCAAACTAACAGATAACCAATCAATCTCACAAAATAGTTTTTTTCACATTATTTTCTTCAAATAAGATTAGTTATATATAAAAATATTATATTATAGAAACAATATAGACAATTATATATATATATATATATATAAATCTTAATTACTATATCAATATCAACTTTCTAATTATCATTATAATTATTATCATTATTACTAAGAATAATATTATTAATAAAAAAATATTAATAACAATAATAATAATTATTATTATTTTAATAAAATTAATTATTAACATTAACTATAAAAAACATCTCTTAAGTAATTATTTACTTAATTATATAAAGATTTAAATCCATGAGTAATTATTTATTAAAAAAAATATATGTTAATATTGCCTACGGAGCTAGGATTTAAACTCATAAGTTATTTATAGATTTTCTTTTACATAATGCTCGTAGGTTACTTATGGATTTATTCGTACTTAACAAATTCGTAAATAAAATCTTTATTTATTTATAAATTATGATCTTACGTAATACGTATTATTTATAAATATTTTTATAGATAAAATTTGTAGGTAATTATTTATTAATTTTTCTATATGAAACAATTTTGTAGATAATACTACATTTATCTACGCATAAAAATTTATAAGAAATAATCTATTTGAAAATTTGTGATAGTGTATTATGATAAACTTGAGCTTAATCTAGTAGTATAGAATTCAACGACTTGAGATTGAGTACTTGACTTAGAATAAAAATCTAATAGTCTAATACTAGCGCATGTGGAAATTTTGAGTATACTTGTCTCGTCATATAAGTTAATTTGATCCTTAGATGTGTGAGATGATGTCAATTTAGTCATTAAAAATCAATATATATATATATATATATATATATATATATATATATATATATATATATATTTTTATATATATATATATGTTTTATAATTATATAT
>Ga0099825_1001823_pt1 | contig 27730 bp, 12 predicted proteins | sample SiratroredBW_FD_76838 | JGI IMG/M metagenome (GOLD analysis project Ga0099825, IMG submission 76838) | Root nodule microbial communities of legume samples collected from California, USA - Siratro red BW | ecosystem: Host-associated > Plants > Roots > Nodule | place: USA: California | collected...
AAGTTGTTTGGATTAATAGATAAATAATAAAATTTGAAAGGATTTGAAAGAAATGTTTATGAAAATTTAAGAATAATTTGGTAGATGTTGTAAATTTTTTTATTTTTTTAATTGATATATTTGTGAAATTACTGATTAACTATCATGAAAAATAAAGTTTCTTAATTTCATATTCAAAATGAGAATTTCATCTTGCAAATTCTTTCAAATTAATGCAATTAAACATATTTCATTCACAATAATTTATTATTTTGAACAATATCTGATACAAATGGATTAAAACAAATACAGGATAAAGAAGGATTGGAAAAAAATATTTTAGTGCATTAATTTTAGATTATGTTATATAATACGAGGATAAAATAAGAATTATATTACATAGATAATTCATTTCCTATTAAATAAAATAAAATCCACGATTTTAATTTTATTTCTTACTCCACGAAACCATCAACATTTAATTTATTTATTTTTTATCCCAATTCACTTCTATTTTTTCATTTTAAACAGAGTATTAAGCTTTCTATGATCGTAAGTAAGAAAATGATGTTTCTTATTTTCTCCATTTCTTTCTCACGATGCAGTTGTGGTAATCATTTATATCCAATCATCCATCAAAAGTCAAATACACATCCATCCAATCAAATATTTTGGAAAACGATTTCAACATTCTCACTTTCTCAGCGTAATTTCAGGTCTTTCCACCGTTCCCTCTTCCATCACATGCATTCTAAACCAATATTTTGTTCCACTACCTCTGAATCAAACACATAATAAACAGTACAACATACGACACAAAGCTGAAACATGAAGCATTGAAACAGTGAATTAAACACTTAAAAAGTGCCAATGGAATAAAGTTATAATGCATATTATAATAATTATTATTATTGGAGTAGGAGAAAGTATCTGTGAAAGTACTGTAACATGTCCATGTGCCTGTTATCTATTAGCACACCGTGGTTTACCCGGTTAAGAGCAATGACCCACCTTTTCTCTGTCACAAAACACAACAATAACACATCAATTCCTAGGAAAAAGCCACCCTTCAAACTTCCCCTCCAAGCCATCTATTCACACAACATAAACATAAACACAAAAAAGGAAAAAAAATATTTTTCTGCATATATATAAGTCCAAGGAGTGTTAACTTGTACTCGTGTTTTTTTCAATCTATTTGCTGTGTTGTTGTTTTGAATTTGAGTCTATGGCTGTGCATGGCAAGAGAAGGTTGAGGAGTTTGTTTTGGAGGGTGAGAGCTTATATGAAGAGGCAAATGAAGAAGAGGGCTTGCTCTAGTAAGACCAACTTTAACTATGATCCTCTCAGTTACTCTCTCAACTTTGATGATGGCAAATTTCTCTTCTTTTGCTCCACCCAACTAGTTATCTCGCACCATAACTGATGAAGATTTGCTGGGTCAGAGGTTTTTTCACTTGTTTTCTTTTTGGGTTGTCCTTGTGATTTATGCTTCATGGTGTATGTATCAGATGGGAGAACTTGAATGTTAGTTGCTTTATCTTTTCGTTATTTTCTATGCTCAGAATAATGTTGTTACCTTATTAACAATAATGTTTTGTTGTGAAAAAGAGAAACAAATATTCTGGTTTTGATTTTGTCTTTTTAGTGTAACGTTGTGGATTCTCTTGACATCTCAGTGGTATGTTTTGTGTAACTATATAAGAATATACATAAATGATTAAAATAATTATAAAACCATCACCATGAACTATACTGGAATTGCCATTAGGTGTGATGGGAGGAAAAAAAAAATTAAAATTTTTAAGTTAGGACAAGCTTTTATTGTAATGCACAATGTGCAGTGTAGAGTACACCAGAGGAACTTCTGGGCAAGGAAAAAAGACCTCTTTACCAATCACTTTCATTCCCAACATATTTGTCCCTCGTAACTCAAACAATAAAATCAACACAAAATTCTTTCAATCTATCACTTCTTTCCATAATAATCTCATTTATATTTGTTTTTTTTTTCAGAAAACTGTTCGGAATTTGTCATTTTTTAAAAACTTTTTAAACTCATTTTTCTTTAATTTTTGAAAGAAAGGGAAAGCCTTCCTAAAACTTGGATAATAAGTATTTTATTATATTTTATTTAATTTTGATCGATTAAATTACTTCTTTTAATAGATTATGATTGTAAAATTTAATAAAATAATTATAAAGAGACTAATTTGGGGTTAAAGAATTAATCGTTTTTTGTAATGTTATACCTCATTTTTCATATTCAATTCGTCTTTCTCCGCTTGGTAAGTTTCCCTCATGAAGAATCAAATTCTGGATAAGTAATAGGTCGATTTTGATAAATAATGGAGATACATGTTTTATTTTATTGCAAAAAAAAATCTTCTTTTCACTCCTCTCTTATATTGTTATTATTAACGTGAAAACCATTTTTGTAAATTTACTTTATTTGTAAAATAATGTTTATAACTTACAATATGTAAACAATTATTCATGTTTTGTTTAGACGCTCGTAATTAATAATGTTTTCGATTAAATCATAGGTGTTTTCAAATTCAACTTATTTATAAAGGATTATTTTTCAAATAAAATGTCTATTGAAAAAACGGAGAAAATATGATTACTATATAATAACAAGCAAAAGTATTGACGTATATCACTCACCACCCTCAACCCGTGTAATTCTCAATAATGTTTGTTATTACTTCTTCCTCGATATGAACTGAGCTGAGGGGTGTAAAATTTATTATTTTTTTTTCATTAAGGTATAATGATTATTTTAATGGAGGTGCAGGGAGAAAATATATTTAAATGAAAAAAATGACAAAATAGCAAGGGCCGGGAAAATGGCCCAATAATGAAAGCCTGAATGGGCCCAATACGAAGTTTGGGCATTGATGTGATAAAATGGGTCGGCGCGAGAGTTAAAGGAAGGAAAAATGAATTAAAAGGAAAAGGCGCGGTTATTGGCGCTAAAACGAAAAGCATGGCTGTTCGATTTTCCCTCCTTTGATTTCATATTATATATTGCAAATTGGAATCCTTAGCGTTCTTATTTCGAATTCAGAGTATTGTGAAGTTGCAGAATAGAACTGCGATAAGAAATGGCATCTCAGACGAGGAAGAGAGTGGACGCCGTCGATTCTCGCTCTGCTTCCGTTCTTGTTCGCGCTAAAGATGGCAGTGCTTTTGCGCGATGGTTCGTTTCTCCTTTTCACTTCTTTTAATCCGTTCGTCTAAATTCATTTCTTTGATTCAAATCATTCTATTAGGTTTTGGACAATCTATTTTGTGATATTGTTTACGCCTTTTGTTCACGATGTGGTGAAACTGTAGAGTATTATACTTCTGGTTTTGTTGTTTCTGTTTTTCTGATTTGTGTTTTCTTTTCGTTTCTTTGCAGTGACGATTGCAAGAAGAATGTGCCAGTGGCACTCATCGACATGCACAATTGCAGCCTTGAGGCGAAAATTAAAATGAACCTAGGTATAACTTTTTTTATTTTTTAACTGTTTTGTTTTCCAGTGACGATTGTAAATTTGTTTTTGTTTGGTTGTTCAGATGCGCAGGTTGTGGATCAGGCTGCTGAAGCTAAGAAGCCAGAAAGGTGATTTCTCTGATTCCTCTTTTTTTTTTTTTGTTCATGTTTTGTGTGTATAAAGGTTTGGAATTGCTCTTATTGATGTTTGATTCTTGAAATTGTGTAGGAAGAAACCGAAATCTAAAGAGCCGAAGGCGAAAAAGGCTAAGGTAGAAAAGGCGAAGAAGGTCAAGGATCCTAACATGCCTAAGCGTCCTCCCACGGCATTCTTTGTCTTTTTGTAAGGATTCTTTTGTTTGTATGTAGCTGTGCTGGTATTGATTCCGTGGTTTGTTTTTTTGTTTGAGTGTCTGATTGAGGCAACTGTCTGTTGCAGGGATGATTTTAGAAAAACGTTCAAGGAAGCTAATCCTGATTCAAAGGATGTTAAACGGGTATACTAAGTTTGCTTAAGCCCGTCTTTGCTTTAACCAATTGAGTTGGAGTTGGGATTCATTGGTTGTTTTGTTTGTTGGGAAATTATAGGTTGGCAAGGAGGCTGGTGAAATGTGGAAGTCTATGACTGACGAAGTAAGTAAAAATGTTGTGTAGTGGTTCAGTGTTCCTTTAATTGTTTGATTCCGAGTAATGTTCTTGACATGCCTTGGTATTTCAGGAGAAGAAGCCTTATTTGGATAAAACTGCTGAACTCAAGGCAGAATATGAGAAGGCCATGGAAAGCTATAGAGCCGGTGGAGTTGAAGAAGTATGTTTTAACTCTTTTTATGCTGTGGACATATATTTCATGTTATTTGTTTATTGTTCTTTTGTTCTAACTATGTGATTTTGGCGCAGGATCAAGCTGGATCTGATAAGGAAACTGCTGCAAAAGAAGTGGAAGAGGAGTTAACGGATGAAGAGTAGTGGTGGCGCTTTGCCACTCCTTAGGGCTTATAACTGTTATTGAAAGGCCACTGAATTTCGTAGTCAGACTATGATTTTGTAAATTTTGAAACATGCTTTAGTTTGAGTTTATCATTTAGGTTTTACTTTTTAGAATGCTGTTGAAATCCTAGATCAACATCATGAATTTGTAATGCTCCCATGAAATATTCATGAATGGCAGTCACATTGTTTTCTACAAAGAGGCATGAGGGCTTTTAGTTTTATTTCTTGCTTATTATATGTTTGGGGTAAATGATGATATAGTATGGTGTGTGGCTACGGCTATTAATGACATTGACATGTGCGTAGCATTCAGTAGTAGGAGTTGCTTTGCTTTGTTGGCTTGATTCACGCCATGCTTTTCTGGATAAGATTCTTTGAGGGCAGGGTAATGTTCGCCATTGTGGTCAACCTTTAAAAGCAAGGTCCACATGTGCCAGGGTTTATTGTGATATTTTTTAGTGTGCCCATACAAAAAAAGCCGTTGAGACTATTATAATCCAGAATCCAAGCACTTAATAAAATGAGTGCTATTTTATTAGAAACAATGTTGAATTATAAAATTGAACTTGCATTGTGGTCGAAAAGAAATATTCAGATGTGGGGGTACCTATTCTATTTTGCTCTACTTAACAATGGTCGCAGGACATAAACTTATATATAGTATGATAGAGTCAGCATCTCACTGACCCATGCTTCCGTGTTTCTTGCATGCCTGTAAAGGTTTGCCACATAAACACAAGTTGTGGGCGTAAGCAACCGGTCGAAAGATGTTGAATGGTCGGGTTTGTGGTATTTCACCACACAGCCTGTTTGCCCTGAAATTTGCATGCCTTAGGCCAGTTAACTGTGACAAACTACTCGGAATTTGGCCTGTTAATCCGTTTATGGATACATCAAGCCATTGTAGTTTCAGCAACTGACCTAGACCTGAGGGGATGGTACCCAATACGTGATTTCTTGAGATGTCCAGTCTTTCAAGATATATCAAGTTTGAGATAGAGACTGGGATTGGACCTGTTATGTTGTTGCTTCCCACGTTTAGCACCTTCAAGCTTGAGCCTTCCACAAATCCTGGAATGTGTCCCGAAATGAAATTGTTTGACACGTCTATAACCTCCAATGAGTTGCTTGTCCTGTTATTTACTATTGTTGACAATGAACCCACCAGCAAATTTGCATGCAAGTCCAAGGAAGAGAGCTCCGTTGGCAACTTGATTGCAGATATGTCAAACCTCAACTGGTTGTTGGAGAGCTTGAGCTTTTGCAGGCTGGACATATTAGTGAAGAAATTTGAAATACCATCAACCAAGTAGTTATCTGATAGGTCTATGGAGCTCAAAGAGTCAGGTCTTGTGAAGTGTGGAAGATCTCCCTTCAATTTGCTCCCAGCAAGATGTACATCTTTGAGTTGCTTGCTTCTGATCCAATCAGGAACAGTTTCAAGGCTGAGGTTATTGTAAGACAGGTCAATGGACAAAAGGGCAGGGATGCCCTTGGTGGGGATTACTGGTAAAGGATCTGAAAGACAATTCCTCGATACATTGAGATACCAAAGGTTCTGCAATCTTGATATGGACAGTGGAATATGCCCTGTAAGCAGATTGGCACTGAGTTGAAGACTAGTCAGGGATTTCAGATTTCCAACCTGATCTGGAATGTTCCCTGTGAGCTTGTTATTGCTCAAGGACAAGTCCAAAAGATTGACAAGGCCGAACAAGGAAACTGGAATTTTTCCGGTTAGAAGGTTAGAGGAAAGGTCTATGTAAGTCAAATTGTTCAACCCCCCAAAAATATCCGGGATGGGAGCTGATAACAAATTGTAGCTGAGATCAAGGTACTGCAAATTTATAACGGTTTTAAGACTAACGGGAATAGGACCTGTCAGAGAATTTCTTGCTAAATTAAGTTGGACAAGGTTTCTGAGACCCCCGAGTGTCGGAGGGATCTGTCCTTTGAGATGGTTCCCAGCGAGTGAAAAAGACTGCAGCAAGGACAAACGACCTAAACTCGGAGGAATGCAGCCTCCAATGGAATTGTCATCCAAAATCAGCTGGGTGAGGTGGGTTAAATTTGAGAAAGTATTAGGAATTGGCCCTGTAATATGCTTCATACCACTTATGATCATTACCTCCAAGAAATGCAAGTTGCCCAGAGAGGGAGAAAGAGTACCCTTCATGAAAGTTTCATCATCTCTCTCCGGCCTCTGAATCTGCAACACGTTTACTCGCCCCGTCGATGGATTGCACTGAACTCCCTCCCACCCGCCATCGCAGCAATCTCTGCCTGTCCACGTGGACAGTGTCTCCGACGTGTCCTGCGAAATGCCTGCTTTGAAGCTCAGAAGAGAAGCCCTGTCTTCTTCCGAGCAGATTGGTGTTGAAGGTGACTCTGCCACACTTTCAGAGAACTCACTGAGAAGTGCAAATATCAGAACAAGGCTCGGCACCCATTTCGCAAGTTGCATTTTTGGAAGATGGGTCGTGGTCAGATGAGGGATTGGTGTGAAGTTGGGATCTGAGAAGAGAGGAAAAGAAATTTGAAAAAGAAGAACGATCGAGTATAATTTAGAGAGAAAAAGAAAAAGGGTAGAAAAAGTAAGAGCCCGACATTGGGGTTCTTATTGTATTATTTCACGTAGAGAGGAAGGTATAATGATGGTGAAAAAAATGAGCATTGTAATTTTGTTTGTTGGAGATCTGCATGCAGAGTGATTCAGCAGGCTCTGATATTTATAGATACATAGTTAGAGAAGAAAAAAAAAAAGCTTGAGAGTGAAATAGAAGGGGATTTTACGAGCGAGCCTAGGATCAATTTAAAGAACTTCACATGGAAATCTGTGACCGTTTGATGAATCACGAGGTTCCTTCGTCCATTTGAACGTTGGAGCGCACTAGATTCAAATTCTTTCCACTGTCCTCTTCTACAAAACAAAATTCACCTTCTCCACTCTTCTTTCTCTTTAATCTTTTTTTATTACTCACTCAAACGGATTAATCGTTATAATAAGGTTTGTTTTCAATTTAACCAATATTTTCATGGTTTTATGCTTTTATTTAATAATAAAAATGGATTCAATAATACAGTAAACATTATGCAGAAAGACCATAGCTAATCATGAGAAGAATAAATTGTACCAAAAATTTATGTATAGAATCTATTACGTATAAATGTGGTATTTATCACTGCTCAAAACCACTTTAATTGGATTATTAAAGAAGCTAACCTTTTATGTCATTTTCGTTCAACACATTCCATCTGTTTTATTGCCTCTTTCATGTCTTAACATGAGATTGGTTCTTTTATTCTTTACTTAGAGTTCTTAATCTCTTTGGATTGTTCTGGATTTCTATTTATGTTGTTGGGAAGAAATTAAGAAATAGGATTTGGATTTTTTAAATGGGTAAATATATTTTAAAGTATATTCGTTGTCGTAATTGCTTATCAATAAATAGTTAAGCTTTTAATAATTCAAGTGTTTCATTTTAATAAACTATTATAATTGAATTAGAATTTATTGATAATGTCATGTAATCACATCTAGAGAAATGATATTTTATATATTTAAAAATTAATTCGTAAATATTATTGAATGCTGGCATATATAATAATTTGTTGATTTTTATAATTATATATATTTTTATTAGTTAAAAATATAAAAATAACATCAATAAGAAATGTGTCACGAAAATGTTGAAAGGAGAGAATAGAAAAATGTACGAAAAAATTGGATGGCCCACTAAAAAACCCAACTAGGGGACATAAATTGAATGTTTGGTACGCCGCACGTTCATTCAATTGTATTTTTTTTTGAGAAAAATAGTGGAAAATAAATTATTTGATAATTTAATATATATATATATATATATATATTATAATTTTTGTATATATTTTATAATAAAATATCACATATTTTTATTCTATTTAATTCTTCTAAAACATATACATCAACTAAATCATTTCTTTGGGGTGCTTTTGTAATTTTCATTCAGGTACTTTGAAAAAAATCAATAAAAAAGTGCGCTTTAAGAATTATTGGTGCAACTATTTTTACAAGTAAAATAGTCTAAATTTTTTTGAGAATTTTATGTTTAAATTTAATTTCTATGTATAGTGACAGTAAAGTTCTTTACACTATTAACAAATAAAAAATCACGATAGTTATAGTTATTAAAATAGTTATTGGAAATGTATATTTTTTGACATTGTTGTAAAAGATGCTAAGCATACCACACATGTTTAGCTGTGATTAGATAATAATGTAAAAATAATTTATAATTGTATAATTATTATCTCGTTGTTTAGATTTAAAATTTCGACATGTGCCATTCTTATTATTTTAAAATAAAAATAAGAGAAAATTAGTTATTCTCTTATAATTTTTCCGAAAAATTATCCGTTTTATGACTATCTAATTATCTTTAATGACATAACATAGGAAAATTTACTTCAAATTTTATTTAAGAAACTAAATATTGTTAACAAAACGGGAGAGCGAGGATTAAATCTGAAAAAAAAAAAAATAGAAGAGGAGTAAAGTAAATAAGAAAAAATGAATATTTTTTGTAAGTTAAAATTAATTTATGAAATTCTCAAATAAGTTTTAAAAATTCTTATTTTTAATAAATAAATTTCATTTTTTTCTCAACTTTATTTTCTATAAATATTTATAAAAAAAGTCCAAATAATCTCTAAATCTCTACTCATAACATTATATATATATATATATTTATTTATTTATTTACTTGTACCATTGAATTTGTAAAAAAGTATCATATCATTCTCTCTTTATTCGTTTGTGTATTTCTTTTTTTAATTTTAAAAATAAAGTCAAAATATTGTAACATACAATAAATGAAATGTAAATAAGAAACAATGCAATGATTGATATTCATTACAAAATTCAGTTGCTAAAATGAACATTTATTCTTAATAAAGAGAAAGCTAAACCTATACATGATCTTTAGTAGAAGGAAGTGTTTTCTCCTGTCTTTTATTCTTTTTATTGTGTTTATTATCAGTCTTATTTTAAGTAAAAGTAATGGAAAATTTAGAAAATATATTATAATAATAATAAAAATAATAAGTAAAGTGAAACTCAATATTTATAATCCATGTTTTGCATTTTGGATTGGCTTACTTTATATGGCATGGTTATGTTACTGTTGTAAAGCTTTAAAAACCTTGTTTAAAGTAAAAGATGCAAAGAATATATGTTTTTTTTAAGTATGCTTAACATGTAAGAAATAACATGTTATAATTTGCATCTAACAAACATTATTAATTAGAAATAATATCATTTTCTGAATTTTCTTTTAAAGAGTTTTTTCTCCAGTAGAAGTGATTTTTCTTCTTTAGAAAATAGTATTAATAATAGATTCTCTAGCAGGCTCTTTAATATTAAAAAAAAATATTAGAAATCATGAGTGAAGTGTATCAATTTTTTTTTCTTCAAAAATTGTATAACTTTCAGCTAACATTCAAAAAGTATTTAAACATTATGATCGTATTATTTATTTTTTGAAATCACGATATGATGGCAAAATACATATATTATTTGGTGGACTCTTTTCAATGAATATCATGGAACAAAAATCACTATTTATGTGTTTTTTGGAAGCAGGATGAATATTGACTTTTCTCTATCAATAAGTATACTTAGCTTCATTCCTTTACAACAACACAAATTTCCCTGTTTATCATTTTAAAAAAAGTTAAATAAAAAAAGTATTAAAATGGTCTATTTTTGTGTGGTTATGGAACAATTAATGTTTTCACACTGCTCTTTCAATCAAAATTTTGTCACGGGTTGACTATTCTACTTTTTGTTTTGCTCAAGCTCTTCTCTACCACCTTAATGCATCTTTAGTTTGATTTTTTTCACAATAATTTAATTTATCAGTAATGATATGAACCTTTTAAAAAATAATGGGTGTTAATTGAATGTGTTAATTGTATTTAGATAATGTGTATGTAAAGATGATATCTTAAAGAATAATTAAGATGAATTGGTGTAAGAAATATATTCGAAACTTGTTGTAATTATGCAAGATATTTACAAGCTCACAACCTTTTTTTTTACCCACTACTTTTGGTGATAGAGAATCTTTTCTTTTTCCTTGTTTTGACATGTTAATTTTTTTAAGGGATCTTAATTATCATTATTCATAGATATCATCCGATGATAGATGGATATTTTCATACTCACCGAAATGTTGAAAATGACTTTCCTTTTGTTGTGAAATGTGTCTTTCAATATAAATTTCATTTTCTTCAAAATTTGCATTATTTATTTATTTATTTATTTATTATTTTTCGAACAACACTATGCCAGGGCTTCACAGAATCTGTCTCTAGCACTACACTACCCTAGTTGAATTTTTGCTAAAGTTTTTTTCTTTCTTTCTTGGGGATAAATATCCAATTATAAATCACTGTTCTGTGTACACAATACATTAATTTTGTTCTTTTTAAGTTAAATGGATTTGATTTTTTAACAATTCAGTTGTTTCTTCTGAAAGATTATTCCACTGATTGTAAAGAACCATACATTATTTTTTATATATGGTTTTGTCACTATTTTTTAATTATTTTTTGTAGACACAACATTTGACACCAAAGATGGTGAAGATATTTGACTAGTAAGACCATTTCACGCCCATCTTCTTCTGTTTTATTTCTTTTTTTGTGTGTAACCAAACCCTTCTAAGTTAGGTTCATCAACTTCATTCTTGTACTAATGCAATAACTAAAGTTAATATTTGTGTGTTCTTTGATATTCTTGAGTTTCTATAGGGTTTCATAACAATTGGAAAGTTAGGCATGGGCCATAAATTAGTTAATTTAACCCTGAGTTTAGGTGCATATTTTAAGAGTATAATAACGAATTTGAGACCCTAAGGATGTCTTTTGTTATCTCTACATTACCTAAGAATATAACTACTAATTTGAGAAAAAAGATTTTATGCTTAATCTAAATTAGTAGATGTAACTTGCAAACATAGAACTTGTTACCACATAGGTTAATTAGGTAGTTGTTATTTTAATGTTGGTGATTTACACTTAATTTTGTTGCAAATTTGCTTATGTAAACATTTATACAAAGCAACTTGAAGGACATTTGTAGCAAAACATGAGAGACAAGAGCAACTAGAGATACTATTCATTGTTCCTCTAACCACCACCCACTTTGCTGTGCATCAGTTAGCCATTTTCTTATTAAAACCAATTCCAATCCTGTCACTGAAAAAAGTTGATTAATGTGAGTGTGGATCAAAATGAGGAAGTGGTGGTTGAGAGTGGGGTGTGTGAGAAACTATATCGAATGAAAAGCAACGATCAATAATAGGATATATTAATCATTCTGAAATTGTTTTAGTTTAGTTTAATCATAAATTTCCACTTTTTAACATAAGAAAATGTATTGTAAAAAATGACATCGAAATTTAGGTAATATAATATCTTTCGCATGTCTATGAAAAGTCAGTCTAAAAATAATTTTTAAGATGAAAAAGATGTATTAAATTAATAAGACTTGTTATTATGAGTCTGCTAAAGCGTAGATTGATCCAATATCATTTTATAAATAATAGATTAATCTAATATCATTTCTGTAAATAAGAAAACATTTCTATGACTAGTGTTTTCTTAATTTTATTTATACTTGAAACTGACTCGTTTGATTTAAAGATTTAACAGAATGTCTGAAAATAAATTCGATTTCACATTTGCTCTTTTGTTTACTGTAAAAATATACTCTTTGTTTCCATACTACTATCCTAAATTATGAGAAATAATGATTTTATAGTGAGAAGATTTAGTTGTCTTATTAAGTGTATAATCAGAAATTATAAAATGTTACATTAAACATTAGTTGGAAACATGAGTGATATTAAATAAATTGAAGAATTTTGGTGTTGGGGTTGTGGAATTAGGAAGTGGTGTGGTCTCTAAGAACAGTGTGATGAGTGAATGAATTATGCAAATGCAGTGATTCAAAATTGATGAGGTTGCGGTGATTGCGCCATCAAAGAGATTGGTCCATGTGGGATGATTGTGGTTGAACTGAAATTTGGATTTTGCAGACTTTAAGTTGAAGACTTTTAAGAAATGGTCCCAAATTTCTTAAAAGCTAACATTATAGTCCAAACGAGTGCCTCCTATTAAGGGTCCTACCCTTATCATTGTCATCCACTCATTCACACAACCTTGCTTCGTTGCAGAATGATGTGTGAAAATGTTGTCTAGAACAGACACATTAGCTGCAAGGTAGGGAACATGTGCACAACTTTAACACATTTCATTATATTTCTTTTATTTCTCACTTCTTCAATTTTCAAATTTTACTTCATGATTCCGTTGCTTCTGGAGATTTGTCTGTAAGTTTATTCTTTTTTTTTTATGTTTTCAAACTTTGACTCCTTCACTCGAAAAGCTAATTTCATTTTTGACTAAATAATATGTATGGGTTGGTTTTATGGTGTCATCCAACTTGTTCAATCACAGATTTTTTGGTGTCATAATTTCCATGAATTTTATAATGTTTCTATTACCTTAAGTGCTTGTGATAAAAGTTCATGGTTAAGATAACTCTATCAGAGTTAGAACTTCATTTTAATAATTTATACAACAAAATTAATATTCAAGATTGATGTTAATTATTCAAATGACTTCTAAGTTAAAACATAACACTATTAAAGTACTTGAAATGATATATATGCTGTATTTTTGTTCTCTAAATTTCTTTAAATTAGTTTACTTGACTTCTAAGACCAACAAAACATGAAATTCTTCAAGTGTTGTTTCTTTACAGTTACCTATATACTAAATGTGGGTGCTTTGCATACATGTGTTTGAACACTATAATTCCCAAAAAATTATTTTCACTTATCTGGATATTGAAGCTAGTGGGGCAGAGCCACCATTGAATTTCAAAAGTGTCCACTTGTGTAGCACTTTTATTATTGAATAAACAATAATCTTTGTTTTTTTTTTTAAACACTATTATTTAAAAAAATTACTTCGTTGATGTTGTTTCATCAATATGAGAATGAACTCATGACTACACGATTACCTCTATTAATAAAGTTATATTCTAGCTATCATTTTTAAATAGACAAATGAAACTAGCATTGTAATATATGTGAAATTTTAATTCTGAAGACTCGTTCTTCCACAGAGTTAGATTTTTTAGTGTGTGAGAAAATATGTATAACATAATTTTTAGTTTATGTTTACTTATCATGATGTAAAAGATTTTGAGGTTGCCATCTTGTAATAGATTATATGTATAATAATCTTGTTAACTTTTTTATATGTATAATATATATGTGTATATATAATTTTTATAAAACAATCTCACTTAAATAGCTAATATTTTTATAAACTTTTAAAACTCATTCAATTATGATGATTTTATATTCTATAAATCTTTCAAAATTCAAATTAAAAAAAATCATAAAATTACTTTAAAAAATTAGTGTACTTTTACAAAACTCTTTTAAACGGCTTTTGAATTAAGGATATTTATGTTTTTATATAAAAAATACAAATATAGTTAAAAATATGAAACAAAGGAGAAATGAAACAATCAAGATGCCAAAATGCAATACATTTGATTATATCCTTAAAAAGGTCAAAAGGTTGGGATGAGAAAGATCACCTTCTTTATTGAATTCAACACTTAACAACAATGTCTGTGGCTATCACCTTAATCATACAGTTTCAATTGGTGCATTATAACTAGTGGGAAGATGATAATAGGGCATTCTGAATTTCTTTATTCTATCTTATAAAACTTATAATATAGTTTCTACCTCTTCAGATACCTAATAAAATAATAATATTTTTATTTCTTTTATCAATTTATCCTAAATTATTTTGTATTTTGAAAATAAAAAATGCCACGTATTATTAATATTTGATGGGTATTTGATGAGTGTTTAATAAAAAAACAGGATATGCCTACTAATTCATGGATAGGATAGCCAGCATCCATCACCTCAAGCTTGTCAAATTGAATTGACTAACAAAAAAGTGGCTAAGCAAACAAAGTTAAAAAATAATTAGGGAGGCAAAGAAATGGAAAATTGGAGACTTCAAAGTTTGGCCAGATGTCTCTTCAAGAATTCAAAGAGAGAAAGGTTCTGACTTTGGAATTGTAATCCGATTCATAAAATGTTAGGATTGTAAAAGCTATCTTACTATAAAACTGTGAGATTACTAGAGTTGCAAAGAACGATAAAAATGCACTGAAGATATTCCTCTTCATTCCTTAATTGATTTTTTACATCCTAAATTGATTAACTATACAATGAATGACAATTCTACAAGTCTAATGTTAAAAGTTAAAATTAATATTAAAAGATTAATATACTAGACTTGTTCAACATAATATTTTAATCAATTTAAACCCTTTTTGGTCAACCTAAAACATAAGGTACTTAGTGATAAATCTTAAATTGGTATCTATGAATCCCACAAACATCAAATGACTAGATTTGCGCAAAGTTCACGACCCCATCCTTTTGGTGTGATTGAATTATTTTGTTTGATTTCCCTACTTTATCAAATAGTTTGAATTTATCATTAAGTTTTCTTTCATTTCTTCCATATTCAAAGATGTTAGCTTGAGTGACATATATTTTTATTAATTTTTTAATTATGATATCTAATTTTATCATTATTATTGGATAATAATATATTTTTTTTTTTAAATAATATCTAACTTTACCCTTGTAATTTGACAATGATAATATTTTTTTTCTAATTTAATGATGATTGGATTTTTAACAATTTTAATAACAAGATTAATAACAAGATATGAACCACCTGTAACCTAAAATAAGCAATGACCAATTTACAAAACAAGAAGTCACTTTTTTATGTTAAAAAATACTTTTAAATTACACAATTCAAAACTAAAAGATGAATTTCAAATTGCACTTCCAAATTATATAATCCAAACAAAATTTTTACTTCAATATTAAACCCTCTAAAAGTCAATTTTTACATAATCATTTTTCACTTTCAAATTGTACAATATTGAAGTTTTCATTGTTTTCTTTATCGTGAAATTTTCTTTATTTCTAGGATTATCTGAAAGTCATATTTTACATAAAAAAACAAATTACATAATCTAAAAATGATCTTTCCATAAAAAAAGTTTTTGAATTATGTAATCTGAAAATCATATTTTACTTAAAAAAACAAATTACATAATCTAAAAGTTATCTTTTAATAAAAAAATTCTGAATTATGTAATTAGATAATCTTCCAAATACTATAAACCAAAAAAAATTATGAGAAAAAATACTTATAAATTTGATCAATTTATAAGCGTCTGTCACTTTATTCATTGGGTCCATTCATGACATAACACATAAGGATGACACGAAGACAAAAGCTTTTAACAACCTCCATGATGGTGCACATGGAATCAATGGAGGTGCAGAAAGAAATGGTGGATAATATATTTTCAACCCAAATCTAGGTAAACAGTAATTCAGCCATTGTTTTTGAAAGATGATCAATTATATTACATCGAAACACGCACAAATAAATCATCCTTAATTGCCGTATCCTCCCATTTGTAATATAAATTACTAATAGAATTGCTTGCCCAAATGACATGGTGTCTGTCTGAATTACAGAGGTGATATCAGATTTTCTTCTGTAGCAATTTAATTCCTAATTAAGATGGGCCAAACGTCTGACATTATAAGCTCTCACTCAGAAACATGGTGGTATTTACTTACTCAAGCCATGGATGTATTAATGGCCCATCTCGGCGGCATCCACACCTCAAGGATACAAAGACTAAATCATGTTTAGAGTCTTCATAATGAATGCATAAGTGAAGGCATCTTCCTGGAGCTTCTCAAATCTGCATCGACACGGAACCCGTGAACAAGCAAAATAAATAAAATCTACAGTTGTCTCATTACATTTGAGAAACAATTTTTTAAAAAAATTTTAAACGTCAGCAAGATTATAATTTTGTTATCGTTCCAAAAAGTAAAAGAAAAAATTACTGTCTATCAAAAGGTAAAACGATTACATCGGCTATCAAAATAGAAGAGGGTTATATTCTTGCTCATATTAAAATTATACTCTAAGCAAAAGTATAATTTTGGTATGTTAAGATTACTGTGCATTTAATTTAAATAAAACAGATATCTCCTTATTGTTTCAGTTTGGATAAATTTTTTTATAAATTAAAACTGAAATACTTTAATATTATTAGAAATTCTCTTGTCTAACTTCTTCAAAAGGTTTAGGAAGTGCATTGGTTTTTATAAAATCATTTGTTTTCCTTTTCCAACTTATATACACTTGTAAAAATGTTGGCATACTTTTACTTTATTTCCTATATTCAATTTCTTGAATAAGCATATTATGAAATCATTTTGTTTACTGTTCTTAATTTTTGCTTTCATTGATTCCTATACAAGTAAATAAGAAACAAAGTGAAAATAAGATAGTCATTTTGTAATTAAAAATCTAAAACATTTTCTCAAACGAAATGGTCTCTCTAGTTCCAAGTTGGTTTTATTGCCTTTCTTATAAATATTTATTGACATGTTTTTAATGTCATCTCCAAAAAAAATTATTTTAATCTCTCTATCCAAATATCTTCAATATAATCCCCGTAAGATATATGATGATAAGAATGCAAAATAAAAAATAGTTTGTCATGGAAACAACTTGCAATAATAATATTATTACGACTTAAATTTAAGGTGCGTTTGGAAATCTGTAGTACAAGCATTGAACAGAAGTTTTCACAATCCAAGACAAAGATCTTCTACTACATTTTCTTTCTTTTAAGAAGGATGACTTAATATTGTTTAATATTAATGATACTTTATTATTATTATTATTATTTACTTGAAATTTTTCTTAAATTTAAAAGTACCGGTAGAGAAGATGAGAAATCTGAGATTACCTTCCCGACTTAGAAAAATGTCCAGCACCAAGCTCGCATTTAAACAACAGGATGCTATCATCAGTCTTCATATCCCTCAGTTTTGCAACAAACTTCGCAGGTTCAGAATACATAACCCGTGGGTCTACAGCATGCACAAGCAGATGTAAGATAGATGCACATGTCACGTGTAAAACCAAAGGATATTGTTCCAGCCAATTATCAGTAATCACAAAACAGAAAGAATGATCTGCCTTTAAGTATTAAAGTTTAAAACCGAAACAGTTTCGTGACATAAATCAGATATGCTTACCATTTAATCCAGCTGTAACAAGAATGTGTGGATAGTTCTGTGCCTTCACCTGCGTAAAATGAGAGGACTTAGAGATAAATTATTCCAAAAATTCATTTAATACAAGAGAAAAATAAAAATTATGCTCGGACTGAAAAAGAATGATATCCAATGAAAAAATACAAGGCATCAGCACAGCCACAAGGTTCTCACGTTATCAACGGGGGAATATGATTTCATGTAAAAGTAGAATTCCTCCTTTCTAGGATCACCCCATTCCTGCGGTAACACAAGGAAACAATCTCATTTGTGAAAAAGAAAAACAAGAGAAAACATATCATAGACACTCTGGACTAGCTTCAATAATGAAATTCGAAATTTTTTATAGCACATATGAAACGAAGACCCCGTACAATTATAATAATCTCGAAGAATTTCGATGGAAGTATAATATCCCTTATTACATCAGTTTAAACGACAAATGAATGGTATGACAATTAAAAAATAACTCCATATATATAATCTGATACATTTTACGAAAATATAATATGAAAAAGAATGCTAAAACAATTTCACTGGCTTAAGGACCCAGCAAAAAGATAAAACATAAACGGAACCCAGGGCACCACAAGACCATGCATAAATCAAATTAGGAAAACAGTATTTGTGCAACAAAATTGAAAGGAAGACGAAAAACATGCAAAATGATAGGGCGCACAACAAGGTTGAACAAGATTAGAGTATACTACGAGAAACAAAAATGTAGAAGTGGTTTCTATAAAGACATGGCTTGGCCAGACAAATTCATCCATTTTAGCAAGGAAACAAGTCCAGCTAACACCTTAACATCAATTAAGCAAGAATACATTAATTCAACCAACTATCTTGGCTCCTACAAATCCACTTCCAGAACCCAATTAAACAGTATTCAAAATGTCTTCAAATATCCATTTGGAATGGCAGAATAAGGGGAAAAATTACCTCCCATTCTGAAGTAGTAAGAGGAATGGTTGGATCAAGCATTGTTGTCAAAACATCCACAAAAGGTACTCCAGCAACAGCAGCCCTGAATAAATCTGGTCTCATATTAAGAACTGCACCGATTAGCAAACCACCAGCACTTCTTCCTTCAATGCACAGTCTCTCCTTAGAACAGAATTTTTTTTCAATCAAATATTCAGCACACGCAATAAAATCGGTAAAAGTGTTCTTTTTCTTCAACAGCTTCCCATTCTCGTACCACTGCCTCCCCATTTCCCCACCTCCGCGTACATGAGCTATGGCATATATAAAACCCCGATCTAACAATGAAAGCCTTGCTGATTTGAAACTGGGATCTATGCATATCTGGTGACAATTTGAGGTCACTAAATTATAGATTCTAGATGAAATGGAAGGAGACATGTTCAAAGGTGCAAAGACCAGATTCTTAGATGGAAAGAAACTGTAAAACAAACAGGCTAACAAATAGTGCCCGTAACCCATATATACAAGAGCAAACATTGAAGTAAACAAATAACTATCTTTACAGGTTGAATCAATAATGACACAATGGAATCAGAAACCTATTTCTGAAACAATCAATAAGAAAAGGGACATAAATAAGGATGTTCTAGGTAAAAGAATCTTGCACTGATACTACTAGATCATATTTCTGACAAGACAAAAATGTGAGTGCTTAGCGGCAGAGAAAGATACAAAATGTACAACAACCTTTTACTTTCAAGTGGCAAGCATTAAAGACTGGTGCAAAACAGCAGCTAGTAACTTTCATCCATTATCCCATACAAAATCAAAGCATAGAATTCAAAATTGGTATTGTTATATGTAACTCAATCTATGTAAACTTGTATGCTTTTACCTCATAGGATCCGTATCCATAAAGCAGTAATGGATCTGATCCATCAAGCTTCACAACATCTTTACGGTAAACAATCGAAATGGGAATCAAAGTTCCATCCAAAGCAGGTGCCCACTGCCTTTCAGTGACATAACGTGCTGAATCAAAACCTCCTAGAACCTGAGTAAAATAGGACCATACAGAATAATTAAACCACACCAAAGAAAAAAAAGTAATAATGACAACAAAGAAACTAGAAGCATTATTACCATAACTATTTTCACTAGTACCCCAAACATCTATTAAGATGCGAGTGAGGATTGCCCCATTTATATACTGTAAATTGATCTTATATCCAGTCATCGTGGGATTTTCAACACATACTCTTCACCGAGTATGAGACTAGATATTTATCTTATATCTAGTCAACGTGGGATTTTCAACACATACTCTTCACACCACTTCTCGAGTGTGAGACTAGATATTTATTAGTGGTCGATAAAAGGTGATACAATAAGCCCAACAAACCTCACTAGCATAGGTTCTTTCAAGCCTAGCTCTACATGCATGTTAGCCCTAATTACCACATGAATCATTTTATTAACAAATAATCCATTTTTTTTAATAAGTTGGAATTTATAATAGTTCACAAATTCTGAATACCACGAATATTGCCTCAGAACCCTTTGAAATGTATTGAGTTAAACATCAATTTAGCCCCTCAAATAGATACTATCAATCAACTTGGTCCGTGATATAATAAAAAAAGAAATTTACTTTCTAACTTAAAAAACTATGTATCTATATGATCCTTGAAATTGGTATCACTGGTCAATTTGGTTCCCACAGTCCTTATTTCTTAGGTCCTTGAGGGCGACAATATAGTTGTGCCTTGGTGATCAGTTGGTCATGGGCTTGAAGATGTACACAACCTCTTTGCATAATGTTTTAAATCCTAGAAAATGCCATGTTGCTGCGAGCTCCAAAAAAAGCTATAGCAAGCTTGCTTATAGTGGCTGACTTGCTACTTTGAAATTTTTTTATAGTTCATATAATAATGTATACTATATACCTTTAAACTATAAAAAATGATAAAATTACTAATTAATAACATTCATAATTAACAATACAAGCTCATTAGTGCCTTGACTCAGAAGCAAAACATACAAGTAGATATAAAACACCAAAATTAATATCATCGATAATGAACAGAAAAAAAAAGTCATTATTAATGGGATTTTATAACTCATCATCTTCTATCACATCCATCTATTCCAATTTTAAAAATTAAAATCGCAAAAAGTGCCCTCCAAAGAATCCCTAATGTCAGGGATTTTTTTGAATCAACAAATAGTGCCACTATTCAGCACACTGTTTGGTCCGCTAAAGCAGCCCTTGTAGCAGGAAGGGGTTGATCTAGACCACTACACTGCTATAGTGGCGCTATAGTGCCATTTAAAACCCTACAAGGCTGCATACGATGACCCTTTCTCATACCTTCACATTGCAAGGAGCCTTCTAGCATTGTGGTACATTAAATTTTTTTTTTTTGGTCCTTAACATTATGGACCAAATTGACTGACAAATACCAATTTAAGCACTGAAATATCTGATAGTAGCCAATTTTAAGGCCTAGAATTTATTTTTGTAATTTTAGGGTCTAGAATGACTATTTTTACTTTTAGGGACTAATTTGATTTATTTCTCCAATATATTGCGAAGTCAACCTGTCCCTCGTCACAGCTTTCCCCAAGAGACAAATTATGTCAAAAGTCAAATGTTAGCATTTTATATGCTGTCTTTCAAAATCTATCAAACAGCAGTAAATTCCTTAAGAAAAAACCGGAAGACAATAACTACTCAAATATGAAATGAAGAAATCACTCAAAAAATTATGAATGCCAATCAGAATAACAAAGCCAAGGTACTGATCAGACAACATGAAATATTTTAAGCATGGGTATGCATAACACAGCAAAAGGTCAAAATTATGATATACCAGAAAGAAGCACTTTAACAGCAGGGAATAGAAAGACTTGCATAGAACAAATAAATCTACATGTCAAACTATTAAGACTGAAGAAAGACCACATACAAAATTGAAAAACTTAGGAGTTTAACTGCCCCTTTAACTTACCGAGTTAATCTTCTTCAAAACAGAAATGCCAGTCTTCATATCATAATCATATACCGAGAAAGGAGTCCTCAATGAGCTATACGAAAACCTTAAAATACTTGATGAAAACTCTGAGTCTGAAGAATCCACTGAATATACAGGATCAACAAAACTAACTGCTTGCCCGCTTTCAAGGCTTCTTAGTGGTTCACCAATTGGTGGAAGGTGATAAACAATTATTTTTTGTAGACCATTTTCTCTCTCATATGCTACTAGATGATCGCTAAAAAGTTGTATGTCCTGAATTTTAACACTAAAAAAAATTCAATGTAAGTTTTGGTGAAAGAGAAAGACACAAGCTCCAAGAATTACTATTGTATACATTTATTCATGCTAATGATTTTGGTTGTTGAGAGATGAAGGATCGTCATATAAATATAATGAGGCAGAAAATTAGTTCACTATAAACTGCAACGGAATATAATACCAGCCAAGGAACAGCTCACCGAAGTTTAATTAGAAAGGTAACAGCCCAAAACAGTTTTTGAATTATCAAATAGTAATTAAGAGCACAACAACCAGAGAGACAAAAAACTAAAGTTGCTTAAACAGCAAACAATTACTTACAAAGCATCTTACTGCCTTCTATTAGAATGCAGGCTTAACTACCACAAGCTTATACATGGCTTTTAAAAGGAGAATATTATATCTATAGTAAGAACAATTCATTTTTTAGTAACCAAATCAGAAAGTTGGAAATCAGTAATAAATGACCGCATTGTTCAGAAAGTTGTTTACTCTTATTTAATGCTGTATTTTACATCTCTGAACGCACTACCCAGTGGCCCGCGCAAATTCATAAGATAAGTCGTTATATAATTTATCAAGGTTATGGCCATAATGAACAAAACAACTGAGCAATGATACATAAATTGTTCTACCTTTCGTTGTGTGGAATAAGAACTGTAGTTGAGGAGGTGTTATTGACAGCACAAGCTACAACCTCCGAATTGAAAAACTGATCACTTCTCCTCTTAATAAAAAAATGATCTCCACGATGGCTGACAGTTGTGTCAATACCCTCAACACGCGGAGTCAAAACTTTAAGACCCTCTTCAGGTTTAGAAACATCCATATAAAAATTGAACCTTGTATTTTTGCTCTCTGACGCAACGAACAAATATTTCTCGCTTTCAGAAACTTCAAGATCGAGAGAAAACATATCGTCCTTTTCCACGTAAAGAAGAGTATCCTTTGATTGTTCTGTTCCAAGCACATGAAACCATGCCTGTATTACATAAGATGTTAGCGTAGAAAGTAGACAACTAACAAGTGTAATGTTTTAGAAATGCGACCACCAAAAAGGAGTTTTTTTATGGCAAAAAATAAATATTGTAAATATATCCAAATACCATATTGGAGTAAGGCTTGGACTGCTTGCTTCATATTTCGAAAAAAAAAAAAAATACTGTGATATAGTCTTTCCTCCAGATTTTGAGATTTAGCTCTTTTTGATAACATACCTAATTATTATAAGTTAATTATTTTTTAAATTAAAAATAAAACATTTTCCCTCAATAAACACAAACTGAGCCCTAATCAATCAGAACTTAGCGTCTGGCTAAGAATTAAGCAGAAAGCATTTAGTATCACTGCCACATTGAACCACAGCATCACCCAGTAAATCACAAACCTCATATTCCTGTTTTCAACATTTTTATCAGGCTAAACTTCAAATTAAATTTGGCCAATTTCACTCCTAATCAGATTGGGATTTACAATGCCCATCAAATGGGTTCAGAGTTGGACATGCGATGCGAGAATTTCGCTGAGTTGAAATTAAGATGGAAATAGAGGCTCCAGTTATAAGAGTAGGTAAGATCTTGAATTAAATGGTTTTGTCGAAGAAGTGATTTCGGAAAGAACAGAATGGTATGTTTGATTTATTTAACTGGCCCCATCTAGTGGGAAAAAGGTTTTGGTTGCTGCTGATGCTATTGTTGAAAAACGAAATATTATTATTAGAACTGAATGGGTCAACAATACTGATTCCAGAGGAGTATGGCTCACCTTGTCAGGTCTGAGAATCTCATCCATTGTAATGTAAACTAAAGCATCATTACCAGCCCATTCAAGGTATCCTGTTACACCAACAAGAGGCTCTCCAATAGTAGCTCCAGTCTCAGCATCAATGACATAAACAGTATATATTTCATCTCCTTTGGTATCTTCTGCATATGCTACCAACTTGTTATTTGGGCTAACCTGAAAATAAATGTAGCTTGAAATAAAATAAAAGCAGTTGGAAGTCGGGAAACAAGACAGAAGAAAGTGAAAAAAAAAAAAATGCCATAATACTATGATCTAACCGTAAAGGTACCAATACTGTAGTATTGGTGCTGTTGCGCTTTGACATTCTCATCCAAAATAATGTGCTCCTGAGGAGCTTCAGGTCCAGTGGGCATGATGTCATGCACAGATGGCACCTTTTGGTGATCAGGTATTAGACGCCTACAATGTTGAACATACTCCTTCCCTTCCAAAGTTCTCTCATAATAGTAATAAGACCCTTTGCGAAAAGGTGCAGAGATATCATCCTCCTTAATCCTTCCTCTTATCTCAGCAAAAAGCTTATCTTCAAATTCCTTAGTTCCTAGAAATTTAAAAAAAATGAGGATAACTTTCTCTGCTAATCTTAAGAAATTTCCTTCAAAAGTGAGTGTATGTAGCAAATAAGAGGGTAGATACAGCAAAGGAATTCCTAAGTCCGCTCCACGCAGTCCTAGAGCCTTTTACCCCTTTATATTTGTTCAGTTTATCAATGAATCATTTCCAGATATTGCAGAGGAAGCGAACAGACGACTAACTTGTAATGGTATAAGAGAAATTCTAGTAACACTTTGCAATATAATCTTTTGAATGCACTGTGCTATGAGTCAACTCATTAAAAATCACAAAATTTTGTGGATCATACTTTTTATTTAATGATTGTCATGATTTTGTAGTTTTCAATAATTTTTTATTAATACCAGTGCGTTGATAGCACTCCTCAAGTTTCACCGGAGCCAACCCCTCAATCAACCTCCAGCTTAACAATAAACTTTAGAAAACATGGATGCATCTGATGGTGACATAGTTTCTATAGCCATTAGGATATACTGTTTAGGAGGCGTTTTATCTTGTTCACAGTCGAATTATAAATTTACCACAACTTAGAGCAAATTATATAAGTTGAATTAATTACTAGCTCGGAATTTCGTTGTTTGTAGAATAATCACAGATCACAAGTTGCTCTGTTTGCCTAAACTATTGCTTTATACTAATCCAGATGGAATATAAAACTGAGAGAGAAAGAGAGAAAATCCAAATTATTTCAATTTTCCCTCGTCGGTCACCGCACCGAATACAGTGTTAGAATTCCCTTCTCGAGAACCAAACTTCGTACCAAAAAGACGAGTCCGTACAATCAATTACTGAAACTAAACCACCGATGCCTTTTTGCCACTGTAACCAAGACTCTTCAGTAAATCCACACCTGACAGTCATGCTTAGTGTGTGCTACACTTGCATGCTTAAGCGGATTGTATTTTCAGAAGATAAATACAAAATCGAAAGAAAACAAAAACAGTGAAAGCGAAAGACGGTAAGAAAAAGACGATTCGCACCAGACATGACGGAATCGGTGTAGGCATTCTCCTGGCTGAGGTAAGACAGCACCTCGGGATCGGTGCGGGAATCGTCTCGGAGCCAGTAGTAGTTGTCGATTCTCACGTCGCCGAACATCTCCATGGCGTGCTCCACCTTCTTCGCCACGGGAGGAGGCGGAGAGTGAGACTGTGAGAGCGGCGAAGAAGGATTCATCGGCGATGCGGAGGCGGCGACACTGCGGTGGTGAGATAATGCAGCGTAGGCGGCGGCGGGAGGAAACGGAACGGCGGAGGAGAGAACAACGGAAACGGTTAGAGGAATGCAGAAAATGTGACGAAAGTTTAAGCGGAGATTTTGAGGCACCATTTGATGTAATATAGTCCAATCTTTATCTTTATATTTTGAAAATATTCCACTTTTTCCTTTTTTTATTAATTTTTTAATATTCTCGGAATTTGGAATTTGGAACAGGGAGAGAGAGAGTGAAGTGGTGCAGTGAAGTGTTTGGAAAGCTGTGTATCGATACCCGTAGAAGGCAAGTATCACGGAACCCTTCTTTGGTGGTGAAGCTTACGAAGCCTTTAGTTTCCTAATTCTATGGTTTGGGACGAATCTGAGCAGCGCTATCTCTAACTATCCAACTAAATATATAATACCACATCACATCACCGTTCATCACGTTTTCGGTCTCATCATCCATCATCCTAACATTCTTTTTCGAACCAAGGAAAAGCAGTAAATAAAAAATAAATTAAAAAATGAAAAAAAAATATTTTTTTTCTTTGATTCTTTTCACTTTATCTCAGATAAATCAAGAAATATACATGCTTTTTTCGTTATAGACCAGTATATTATACAAGATTTTTCAGATATTCAAATTTAAGAAGTTAGATGTTACACGTTCCAATCTTACTACATATAAATATATATATTAAATACGATTGTTAAATTATTATAGACTAATAATGTAAATTTTTTTTTTAAATAGTATTATAACTATGTTCATATTTTTATCTTACAGGTTTTTTAAACTATAAACTGACACTGCTTGGTCTAGTCATGTACAGCTGTAAGATTTGGTTTTATTCAGATGGAGTGATCGAAAATGAAGAAGTAAACAAATAAATAAAGGTAAAGATGAAATAGAATATTTCCTAGATTGAGTAAAAAACGACTGAAAAAATTGTAATTAAATATAAATAATTTGAAAGAATTGTCAAGATATATAGCATTTCATTTATTATTACAACAATACCCTCTTATTTTCATAGTTCTAAAAAGTAACCATGTAGAATGAAAACATTAATGAAGTAAAAGAGTAGCATGAGAAGGGTTGGCACGTGCTTCATGTTTTTGTTTTTTTTTTTCAGTCAAATATTTGTCAGTTGATGAGTGTGTGTGAAACCAACCTTGAATCCACATTTCCTAATATAGGGTGACTCATGCGTCCATCTACTCTTACTCCATAGGAATTAAACATAGGTCAATACATAACCTCGAAATCATAAATATATTTGAATTAAAATGACTTTAAATGACATAATTCAATGAACTATATCCTAGATAGTACATAGTTATGAGAAGTTACTCATGACTTATTTTGTATTTTATTTTTCTAAATCATAATAATAAAATATGTATGATATGACATAGCTAGATGACTTTAAATTAAGTAAAATTTATCCTTTTATTATAATTTATTATTAAAATGGATAAATTGTAATATTTAATATCATATCATATCAGGATCGTTATTTAGAAGTATGTAAATAAAAAAGATAGTCTCGATATATGAGACATTGTTATTTTAATCCAATACATTTTATATACTCGGACTGCATACCATTAATTAATTTGAGTATTAAAGTATTTATAAGGATATTTTTATGAAGCCGGAGACTTAACTGAAGAAAAAAAAAACAATATCTAAAATTGAGGAGCCAAAGTCCATTGAAGACCCATAAATTAAGCTATGTTAGTCAGTTACATAAATAATTAATGTAAATTTATAATAATAATAAAATTTATTATTATAGTATAATAAAAAGTAAGTTGATTCAGTATTATTCTTACTTATAAATAAGATATCTTTATTCATACTCATATTAACTTATTCTCTAAACGTGTTTGGAGACTGAATTAAAAAAATATTTAATTTAGAGATTCACTCAAAATACAACAGGATCCAAATTAGTTTGAATACAACAAACTCTTTTATATATCAACTTGATTTTTCTACCTCAAACAATATATATATATATATATATATATATATATATATATATATATATATATAATATAAATAAAAAAAAAATATAAAAAAACTATATAAAAAAATAAAAAAAAAAAAAAAAAAAATAAAAAAATAAAAATAATTAAATTAAAAATAATTAGAATATAGAACTTAGCAGTTTTTTTTTTTTTTTTCATTTGCATTTCCATCGTTACAAGTTTAAGTAGGC
>Ga0099825_1001826_pt1 | contig 27707 bp, 12 predicted proteins | sample SiratroredBW_FD_76838 | JGI IMG/M metagenome (GOLD analysis project Ga0099825, IMG submission 76838) | Root nodule microbial communities of legume samples collected from California, USA - Siratro red BW | ecosystem: Host-associated > Plants > Roots > Nodule | place: USA: California | collected...
TTTTTTTTTTTTTTTTTTTTAAAAAAAAAAAAAAAAAAAAAAAAAAAAAAAAAAAAAAAAAAAAAAAAAAAAAAAAAAAAAAAAAAAAAAAAAAAAAAAAAAACAATTTTATGCTGCATTTAAAGAGATAATAAATCATGCAACATCTTATAACAATAGATAATGGAATATTTATCCTCATTCAACAAAAACACTCCAATATCATCAACAGAGGAAAATAAAAAATGTGCCAGTAGATAAAACGAAGTCTCCTCCAACATCAGATCACATAGAGAATCAGCTTCAAAAATTGATGGCAAGCATGATTAGTGAAAACTAGTTACTTCTACGACATATCCCTAAACCCTCCCCTCTACTGGATGAAACTAAAAAAAAGTAAAATAGGGAATTTCATATTATTTTTTTAAATGAAAACGATAAAGAAGCAACAACATTCTAGTAGTTTTCTTTATTGTACTGTTGAATGCATGGTATTCATAATACTTCCTACGTGAACTTCTTCAGTGGTGGGTTTCGTCGTGTCGACGAGAATGGAGAAGCATGCAACGGTGGAAAAGTGCAGAAGAGACTAACCCGCCGGAGATAGCGGTGGTCGGAGTAAGCGATCGTCAACGACGTCGGTTTATGAATGCGGAAGGGTTATTTGCACAGAGAACGTGAAACTGGAAAGTCTCCTAGAGAGAAAATCTAGAACGAAATAGAATGAGTTTCGGTAAAACGACTTTAATAAAATACGTTGCATTTTTTTTTTTCACACATTTTACGTTTTTTTGATTTTATATCCTAATTAAAATTCCAATACGTTATCGAAAAAAATTATAAATTAAAATAACTCGTTTTCATTTTTTAAAACTTTCGTGACAGACTAAAATTAATGAAATTATAAATATGCAAAGTTAAAATATTTGAAATTATAGACAAGCAAAGTTAAAATATTTGAGGATAAAATGTGAAAAAAAAGTAATTACTGATTTATGGGTAAAATCATAAAATTTTAAAAGCTCGATATCTTTTTCTGAATTCTCCTAAAACTTTAATATAAATTTTGTCCGGTCAACATTTTTTATTGTTGATTTATGTGACTAACATTTTTTTTATTCGCCTATTAGAAGAGAAATTATGTTTTTAGAATCGTTTTTCACACACACATTTAGACTGATTCACAAATACTTATTTAATTATTCGTAAGAACATCGACTCATTTATTATTATTATTATTATTATTATTATTATTATTATTATTAAGTTATCAGTTTATCTCTCTCTCTCTCTCTCTCTCTCTCTCTATATATATATATATATATATATATATATAAACCAATGTAAAATAACTAATTTATATATTTACAATGTATAATTTTTTTAGACTAATAAAATTACAATTTAAACATCTTGACCCATGCCGTTTTAGTAGATATTTTAATTTTTTTTTCATTTCATAATTTTAAATAAAAAAATAATATGATTTTTAGTATTTTAAAATATTCTATTGATCAATCATTATTCTAATAAAGTGATAAAGTGTGATTTTGTTTGATAGGGGGTGGCGTATATGACTCATCCCATACGGACGTGAACTATTTTACGTAGGAATTCTATGTTGGTCTCTTTATTCTTTGTATCCTTTTATATTTTTTATTAGTAGAATTTTTTTAAGAACACTTAGTAATTAATGTCTTTATATATATATATATTATTGAAAATGAGAAGACTTTTCTCGAACAACAAATATACAACCTAATTAAAAATCACCAGAAAAGAAGGAAACAATATAACTATTTTAAAACATTAATTAGTAATAAATAATCCAATAAAGTAGGTTAATTATTACCAATAAAGAATAAAATAAAATATTTTAAAATAAATGTCCACAAACCCTCTGTTCAGCTAGTGTTGGCTAATATTCAATTCAAAGGTTTCACTCAATTTAGCATTTAGACCCTAATAGACCTTATGTTTTTGTGAATGACCCTTTCTTAATTATTTTGGTGAAGATATTAGTAATTTGATTTCACTTTTGCAATCGATAAATTTAATTAATCTATCATTCACATCTCTTTAGAAATAAATTTTCACATCAATGTATAACACACCAGATATTTTTAGAAAGTTTGATTGTTAAATTATTGTCACTAAAAACCTTAGTAACTCCAATTTGTTAAGGACCCTTACCTATATGGTTTGACAAGCACAAATTGTTGCTGCAACAAATCCTTTTCTTGTGTTGATAAGAACAATAAAAACACTCACTGAAGTGATCTTTCTAATGTTGATATCATGCACAATCACTATCAATTAACCCCCAACATATTGGACTTTTCACCTTTCTTGTAAATCAATCTAAAGTATTTTGTTCCCACCAAAACAGTGAAGGATTCTCCATATATATGTTAATTAAACTTACATAATACTTATAACAGGCTTTTGCAGTTAGATACATTAAATTACTTACAATAAAGTGTAATGCTCACTTTGTTCCTTTTAGAATCTTTGTGTAACTCAAGACTCAGATGGAGTGTTTACAGAACTGCAATCATGCATATATAAAATTTGTCCAAATTTCTCTCACATATTTTGAGAAAGAAAAATTCTATGGTTGCATTATCTTTATGCTAATAAAGATGTGATTAAACATAATAATTCGTTCATCACACACTTTTTAAATTCCTCGTTGTTATATTTTCGGTAAATATAAGGTTATTAATATACAAGCATGCTATAAACAATTTTTCTTTTTCTTCAAAGTTAACAAACAATAAATACTTATAATAGGGGTGGTAAAACAGGACCAGTCTGGTCCATTTTGATCCGATACACTATTGACCTATTAAAAATGGTTTGCTATTCTTTTTCAAATTTTTAAGTTTTATTTATATATATTTTAAAAGCACACTTAATCAGATAAATAATTTCTAAATTTGTATTGATTAATTAATGTCTCTATTAAAATCAAAATTACCATTATCTTTAAATGTTAAATTATTTGATTATACTTAATAATCAAAAGTTAATTTATAAGGGTTGATAATTTAAGTTACAATACTATTATATATTTCCATCATTCAAATAATATAATACAAAAAGTTAATTTTTTAAACTATTTTTATTTTAATTTTTAATTTAAAAAAAAAAAGTGAGCTAGTCTCATCTCACTTTTTTGACCTCTTGGAACGAGTTGGTGTATTAGAAAGACCAACTTGGCCTACCAAAATTTGGTGAGCTAACGCTAGTCTAACCCACTTTAATCCTGGCTTATAAGAATATTTCAGGAAACTAACTTTTATGAAATAAAACTCAATGTTTTGTTAGGACATATCATCAATAATAATATGATAAAATCATTCTGATTAGATCTATCGTAATAGATATAATGTGCTAAACTAAATTTGTTGCAACTAAAACAATCAAGAAATCAAATATCCTATGCCAACACTTAGTGTCCACTTTAAATTATACAAATGTTTGGTCAATCTACAATTTAAGTTTCCTGGTTTTTTAAAACATTATAAGTGGAGTATATATATTTTCTCCATAATGAGAAATAATTTTTACATCTAATTTATCAAAATGTAAATCAAATACAATGAACATTGACTATAACAACTTTAATTATGGTCAATCTAAAAATTGATAAAAATATCCCTCTAAATTTAATATCTTTTTGGACTTATATATTAATTACCAATCCAGCAAAATATCATTTTAATTTATCCTTATTACCATGTTTGATCTGATAGACTTATTTTCAACAAATGACTTTTTGATCTTTTAGAAGTTCAACAAATTTTCATTACTTGTTTCTTTGAACAACCTCTTTTCTTTTTACATTTCCGTCATCCATAAATATAAATAAATGTTTGAATCGCTAATTATTCTTTGAGAAGTTGAAGGTTCTCCTTTATTTAGAAGACAATACATATCATAGCTTGTCACAAGTATATTCAAACATCACATGGACTTTTATGGATTGTATTGTGGTTAGGTTAGAAAGGAACTTCGTTTTTCTAGATAATAAAGGCATAGAGTAAAGAAAATAATTAGATCAACTCATGAACTTAACACTCTACTGTCTCTATCTTAAAATTATAATATAACCACATACTATCTTACACCCAACTTATTCTATTTTTTATTTTTTTCTTTTCTTTGGATTGTACAACATGAACCACAATCCCTGCTAAATTGTTCTTTGTGCTCTTCAATATATTATTTTGATAATTTCCTAAACATAAAGCACACTAATGATCATGAACATTTTGCTCTCTCAACTCAATGAGGTGGTCAATGAGTAGTAAAACTCAAGCAAAATACATTGAAAGTCAAAAGTGACCACACAATCTCGATCCACAAATTTCAATTTTAAACAAGTAGAAAATAATATCATCAATCTCATGCAAAGCTCACTCAAGGTCACAAAATCGATTACACCATATTCGTCAAATCAGTCAAGTCACATAGACTTGAACTACCATTAACTGAAATTTTGAAACTAAAGTTTAAAGACAAAAGGACTATCTTCACACAAAAAAAATTAAAATAAATTCTTGCAAAAAAGTTATATTCTCAAACAAATCCTAATCATCATGGTGTGTAATTCTCTCCTTCTCCTGTGTCATTATAGCATCTAGGACCTCATCTCCATCATGCCCGCTCCCTCCTGTAAACCAAGTTACATGTTCTACAAACTCCTCTAGAGGGATATGCATCACCTTCGGATTACTCTTAAAAAATGCATATTATAAAGTAGGATAGCATAAATATATGGAAAAAAATGAACAAAACAGAAGTTGTTATATAAAAGATAAACAAATTTTAACTCAACTTAAGAGTAAAAATATATTCCATTTTCAAAGGTGTTAGAGCAAATGTCCACATATGTAAAAACCATGAAGGAATTGTTATTCTAGAAAAATAGATTCTTAGGTTATGTCTTTTACTTTGAATGCAAATTATTGATTAGTTAGTTGAAATTTCTCCTTCAAAAACTAAAGAAGTGTTTGAGTTAAAAAAGACAAGTGTACACGTTATAGAAAAATAAACACCTAAAGAGTGACCAAATTACATTGCTTGGCCAATACCATTATATGTGACCAAACTGCATTGGTTGGCCAATACCATTATATGTGACCAAACTGTGTCGTTTGGCCAAGATCATTATATATGATCGAACTATGGGGTTCAACCAAGATCTTAAAACGTGACCAAATTGTGTCACTTGATCAAGATTATTAAATGTAGCTGAGTAAGGTCTCTCGAACAAAGTACTTGCATGAGTTCAAACATTGTCGTTTGATAGGGATATAAGTGTGACCAAACTTGGTTGCTTGGTCAAAGTCATCAAATGAGGTCAAACTGTATTGTTTGATTATGTTCATTCTATGAGAGAAAAATGTGTCACCTTTATTAAAATGACTTATTATAAGAGCGTGCTTCGTTAAAACCTTGCCCAGCACAACCATCCAAAGGGATCAAATCCGAACTAAGGAAAAAGAGTACATTGTTTTTGTTTATGAAAAATGAATAAAGCTTGTGAGTTGAGAAAGAGTTGAACCTGTACTATGGACTCATCAAAAGTGGGACAATTCTTTTTTAATTTGCCATGGGATTAAAAAACATCTCCTCCTCAAAGGAAGTGAAAGGTGTCTCTTTGATATTGTGACATTGTTTGATAGTTGATAAAGGCCATATTTCAGTGCTTTCAAACTGTAAATTCTGGATAATTTAGTGCATTTAATGTTGAGAGCAAGCATTTAATGTCCATATTTTGACTTGTAATTAATGAAAAGTGCATTGTGACTCCAGATTGATTAAGAGAAGGGTTTCAAGAAGAATTGAGAGGAACCAGAGAAGATGAGCTGGAAAAGAAAGACAATACAGTGGTGAAAGAAATACAAAAGAGAAGAGTGTACTGTTAGTGACAAATTGCTTAAGCGTCAAATTCAGATTGAGCTAGAAGTCACTAAAGTCTGAAATGGCACGAAAACCTAAAATTGACAGGAGGTATAAATGAGGACAGAATCTTTATTGGAGGAAGAGTTGGCTAGCGGCTATAGTGAAGAACAATGCCCTGCAGAAGAACATCTCTTGTATTCATGGCTGCTATGTGTAACTAATTTTCCTCTATTTTGGGATTGAATGTAATTTCCTCACATTTTGTATTCTTGTTGTTCTTCTTGATAATGCATGAGTTATTCAGACTGTATTCTCTTGGTATGCTTAACGCTTGAAGCATTTGCGCAACTGTTTCTTGAACTTTGAATCTTGAAATTAACTGGAAAGAAGTTTTAAGGTTTGGAAATCATTGAGAGTACCCATTACAATGCAACACCAGGAATGAGTTACATTGTAATGGTTGCGTAAAGCAACTGCACCTAATGCGGGTTCACCCTCCATGAAAGATGGGAAAACAGTATCATGCAAGAGGACCTATGAATTTCAATACACGAGGAATCAGGTTGAATGAATCTTATTTGTGCAAAGTCATATGATGAACATGCATTATTAATGATTTATGGTTAAGAATAAAAATAGTTGAGTTAATAAGTTCAATCCCAAGATAGTTTCCCTATTAGTGCATTTTTACTCTGTTTTACAGTTCGTCTTTATACAACTCATTATTGTTTGCAATCTGTTCTGCATCAAATCCTTAAACGTTTTTCGCTTAAGCTACAACACTAGCTGAGGCTTAATTAATACCATTTTCTGTGGATTCGACACTTGTACTTATTTCTCTATATTACTTCTTGACTTGGTATACTTGTCAAAAAGAGTCATCAATAGTATCACATTCTTTGAGCGACTCTAAACTAAAATTGATTTAAGTGATACTATCACCGGAACGATCCTTAACCAAATATAGGCTATTTTGAATCCAACAATCTCTAAGACATAATCATTTTCGATGAACATAGATTCCACAAAGATAGGTTCATAAGTATAGAACCAATCTTGGTCTGGAGTCATGTGTCAGGTTGCACCTGAATCTATTACTCAACTATCATGAAACTTTTTCCTCCCTTAGAGTGAAGTATTCTTTGCTGACAAAAATATTTATGTCTTTTAAGGTACTTGCAAAAACAACCTTATGTGGTTTATGCATCAAGTTCTTTCCTCCATTCTTTCTATACCAACAATATTTATTTACATGTACTTTCTTTCCATAATGACAGCATTTGAGATTTTCCTTGGTTTACAATGATTTTGACTTGGATTGGAGTTATATTTATTTGATATACCTCTCGTCATTATTAAAGTCTCTATTTGCTTTTCTACCATTTTCACCTTATTCTTTTATCTGGGTTTTTCTTCAATTATAATTTTGATAACATGTTTATTAATATTATTATGTTATATTAATAATAAATTGATCATATGGATTAAGTAAACTTTAAAATAAAAGCTTCATACCGTCCTTTTCAATCATGTTGAAATCCACATTCAAAATTAGGAAAATTAAGCATTCAATTGTTCATGTGATTAATCATTGAAATGAGTATAAAATTTTTTCTTCGAGAATAATATTTTTTGTGTGAAGTGACTTAATCTTGTCACAAATCTTTTTTACGGGATTCTCTTCCACAATGTTAGACAAAATCGATAGCAAATTTATAATAAAATTATCATTTTTTTTAACAATAACAATAAATTATGAATTAGTACAAGTAAGTTCTCAAAGAAAAAGATATATCACTAATTAATATATTTAAATACTAAAATATTGAGTCTTTCATTTGTCTAAACTTTCTTACGCACATTCATACTATTACACTTTATATTTAATGATAAGAATAATTGATCAAACAAGCTCTAATCACGTAACTACTCAAATTTTATTATAGTAACAAAATATTATTAGGAGTCAAGCTCAAATACCAATACCAATGTTAAGAGTCAAAGTAAGAACATAATAACTCAACTAAATAAAAGATGAAAAGATAAACAAGACTAAAAATAATCAGTAATATAATTTGAATGAAAGAAATAAAATTACAGTACTTTTTTTCTTTAATTTAACTCCAAGGAGAAAATAATTCGTAGAAATAAGAAAATACTACTACGGAGAAAACTTAAAAAGATTTACTTCCCTTCTCTTAATTTCTTTCGAACACCACAGCGGTAGAAAAAAAGGGAATTTAATATGTTTTATTAAGACGATACCATGCTTTTTTATAAAAGAAAAATGAACACTAAGCTAAAATTTTCCTAATATTCCTAGTATGAAAATTCTCTTCTCACATCAAAATGATTAATGATGATGACATGCAATGATAATTTGTTAGGGTTTACTAAAAACGTAGATAGTATCAAATGTATATTTTTGATTTAGCTACTTTCTATTTTTATTTTCAATGATGCACATTAAGAGAATATCATTCATTGGCTATAAATTTCAAGACAAGTTTTCTCATTCTTAGCAAATATCATTGACTAGTACAAACAGTTACAAGATTGAAAGCATACAAATTTCAATTCAATACTAACTCCAGATAAAATTACAAATTAGTAAAAGTTTTCATTCATCTTTCCTTCTAGTTCTTCTAGGTCTGTATATGCAGCTGACACTTCTCTGTTTTCTGTTCTTTCCTAACAAACAAAAACAGCCTTTTGTTGCATAGCAGATGCAGATTCTGTTCTTGTTCTTTAACTTTTGCGCTCTTCAAATTCTGTCTCAACCCCACTTTTAGTGATCAAATTCCGCTTTAGGGGGCACGTATGAAGTCCTCTGTAACGCACCTCAATTGTTGTTGGGTCTTCATCTAACCTTTGAACAATTTTTTCTGCCGGGCACACATATGAAGTCCTATGTGAGCATCTGTAATATTGTCTGCAATGCAAACCAGTAGTTGTCAATTTCTCGGTAAAATTAGAAAATATCTTCTTTATATGTTCTTAATAAAGGACGAGATACTTATTTTTATTTATTTATTTACTATAATTTGATAGCATTTTTCAGTATTAATCATCCTCTGCACGTAATGGATTTAACTTTTAAGATGATTAATCCTTGAAAAAGTGCGTGCCACTGAAATTAATATAGTGTTATTGCATCTGCTCGTCATTCTACCTTCCAAGTTTCATTGGAGTCTTTTAATGTCAATAACAAATTTCAAATATGGTCCTTTACATAAATTTACAAATTGCAAGCCATTTTAAAAACATTGAGGGCACTTAAACACCAAATCCACAGCAAGGCATATTTTACTTTTCCCTATTACGCATCATTAGCTAATCGCCACTGATTTTTTAGTTACCGGGTCCCGAGGCCTTCAACACTGCTAAATGATGTTTGTATGTCGCTAAGCCAGAGGGTTGAGCCTCTTTGTCACAGTCTAATCAAATAGAGATTATATAAGCTTATCCTACGATAAATATTAATTAAACTGTGTTTAATTGTAAGAAAAAGCTAAATGACAACAAAGCTTTTAACTAACCTTGGATACTTATCTCCACGAATGTGCTTCGTCGCATATTTTCTCCAGCTAAATCCATCATCTGGAGTCTGTTGACTCTTTACACGTATCAGTCTCTCATCTTCAGGGAGAAGTACAGTTAATGGACGACCCTGTTAATTGTCATTCCAAAAAACAAAAACGAGGAAATAGAACAAGGTGTGTAAGTATCACAGGTCAGATTGAATCTGGCCTAATTTAAGACTTAATACAATAAAACATAGTTTTGGGTTGAATAAGCTGTATTTTAGTAAATATTAAATCTAAACCAAGCTGAACCTTGATCGGATTAATTCAAAGTAGAGGTATGCATGGATGGGTTTGGATCAAAACTGGAATGAAATCTGAACCATTAAATGTTCATTGGTTTAGATCAATTGTATATAATTGTATTATTAAACTCCATGCATAATAATGAATAGTGAGGAAATCTGTATAATTGGTTTGGTTTGAGTTCAGTAATCTGTAAATCATAAAATCACAATCATCATAAAATTGAGTTAGTTTGATCTGATTGAGCTAAAGGTCCCAACCGATTTAATTAATATGAATTTTTGGATTAATCTAAATCACCGCTTTCTAATTCAAATTGATAGTCGAGATGACTAATTAAAATAATATTAATAATATGTTTTAAACAATTTGAAAAAGAATGAATTATAAGTAATTATTTTGAGTATTATTGGGTACTTCATTTTCTAATATATTTTGGAAGAAGAATAAAACAACGTATTGGTTGATGGTTTTGGTTTCCAAGAAGTGGCTCGGTTTCTTTGCTATGCTTGTGCATATGACCTGATCGCAACTGTGATTCTGCTAAGGTGTTTTGTATGCATTTGGAATGTTGGAGGTTGGAGATGACATGATACCCCCGATCATTCAGATCGGAGCTAAAGATTTCGATTCTGTTTGTTGGGAAAATGAGAAAAATACCAAATTAAGGCCAAGGGTTGGGAGCTTAATGAAATAATGTGTTTTGTTCAATAAATCTCAGTCATTGATTTTAGCCTATGATGGATCATATATTGTGTTGGTTCCCAAGAAATAAGATCCAAGAAAAGTAGGTAAATCAAACAAACTAAGAAAGCAAGAAATGAGCAATTGAAGAAATCAAAAACAAGAAAACAAAAATCACATGTAACATAGCGACAAGAAAGAACAAGATTTGAGTTATCTCTAATAACATACACATATATATAGTTGAGTTATCCCCAACAACCTAATAACAACATATGATAAGTGTCCATTTTTAGTATATTGTATATAAAAGAACTTGAATAATTTTGATTTTAATTATTATTTGAAATAGTAATTACTTTTAGTTTGAGAGTTTTTGGATTTAAATATAGGTTTTGAGTTCTGAAATGAATGAAACCATTTAATCCTAATTTTTGTTTATAAATCTCAGGTTATAAAGAATGAAGAGAATGAAAGATTGAAAAATGCATGAAGAAATTTGAAGACTCGCTAAAGCGATAATGGCTCGCTTGAGCAAGAAGAATCGTCCAGGTACTTGCTTAAGCAACAGGTACTCGCTCAGGCGAGACAGACTTGCTCAAGCGAGAATGTCCAAAGAGTAGGTATCTTTTTATTGAAGGCCTTGAGCGAGAAACTTTTTTTTAAGATAAGCATCCCTTTAGCTTGAGTGAAAATTGGTTGGCTTAAGCTCAAACCGATTAACCCTATGCACGAAAATGAGTTTAAGAAGAAGATTATGTCTTCTTTTGAAGTGGTTAGAAGGGTTAGAAGCCAGGGAATGTAATACTGATGAAAGCCAAGTACAAGCTCCTCTTTCTCTAGCAATCTTTCAATCTTTTGATTTGTAAGGACTACCATAAGTAGCTAAATCTTCATTATAGAAATTGAATGTAATATATTGAACTCATGCATTTTGGTGATGTTTATACATAATATTCAGTTTCTACTCAATCTTGATATTTTCATCTTTTGCTTAATGTTGGATTCTATCTGATTAGTTTTGATCTTTAGATTTAAGTGGAAAGTACTTCTAAGAATTTAACCTAGATGAAAATACTCAATATATTGAAATGTTAGGAATAGGTTTCAATGTTTTATTTTTTTTCCTTATGAATTTCATGCTTGAGGAGGAATCAGAATAAAGAAATAAATGATTTTTATATATACATCAATATTGAGTAGTTCTAAGTATTATATGTTCTTATTAAACCAAAATATAAATAAGTGAGATAGATGAAATTCAATCCCACATTTTAACTAAATCTTTCAAAAACACTTTTTAACTTAATATACACTCTTTCTTGTATGTTTTTATGATCTTTGAACAAAATCATTCTCCATGTATTAAAATCTAAAATTTTGAGTGAAATTATTTTACGTGGAATCGACACTCATCATATCTAAAAATCATTATTAATCATTATATTACTTTCAATCGGTACACTTCTCACGTTATATTACTTTTGATTCATACTTGTCATAAAAGTCGAACACATACGCAAAGAGATAACCCCTCTCTCTTCTTATGGTTCAAAAAAAAAGGCTTCCAACAATCCCAACCTTTATACTCGTTCTCTCTATTGTCTCACCCCAGTGTTTACACTCCTCTCTATATATAAGTATTTCTGACTTTTGTTGCACTTAATAAAGAACCTATACAATCCTGTATATAGAGCCAAGCACTACTTTACAGACTTGAAAAGAAAACTGCCATGCAAAGCACAAACAACGTGAAATAAGCCACTTTCGTAGCCATACTTCCATAGACGATCCTCAATACGTACTTCCTATAGACGATACTTCATACTTCCAGATTTTGAATCAATATTAACATATATTTTAACTAATTTGGTGTTTATCCTTTGCATCGAAAAATTTCCCCCCTTTGTCCCCTCATCCTCCTCCATCCTCAATCCATTGTCATGGCTTTCCTCTTTCACCAAAAACCTCAATATGGTCAACCCAACCACCTCGTTGATCTGACAAGGACTCAACTTGCTCATTCAGCATCATGGCGAGACACACATCAAGAGCAATATGAGAATGCAATTAATGGTAGAGGTGTTTGCATGACATCCCACAAGCCAACACACGTAGCTTTAAGACATTGACTCTCTCACCTTTGACGCCAATAGGGTCTCTAAAAGGGAATGAGACCCTGAGAAGGAAAGCATAGGGACAACGATTGAAGGAATGATTCTTCTATGAATCGCTGACATCATGAATACTATACACGTAAAGTTGTGTCCTAAGGATAAGAACGAGAAGTAAAGAGAATAAGAACAAAAAGAACACTTATGTTTATAGCTCATTGAGGTTCTAGAAACTACTAAAAGAGCTATCAGATGTTTACATATTATTTCTATAATGTATTTTTGTAAACGGGCCAATTGAACTATATGAGGTGAATCAATCATGGACCAAATTGGGCTAAGTCTCACATAAGCTAAAACTATAAAAATGTATACAAGCTGCTTGGATAAGTAGAAGTGAAATAGTCTTTGTACCATGTGATCAACCGATGAGGTTAAGTCTGTCCGATAACCATTTTATATTAATAACCATTTTATATTAAATGTATGTGGATTTTTAAAGAATATTATAATTAAGTACAAATTATAATCAACATTAAATAATTAATTTTTGTTATTTATAACAAAACAGAAAACTGGATGGACTCGAAGTTTATAATCAACGTTATATAACTAATTTCTTTTAAAATAAAATTGGTCCAAAACTCTCCAACCCAATATAATACTTATAAATATAGATAAATTCTGATATATATTTTATCATACTTTAATTTTAAACATTATATCAATATTAAGTAATGTATTAAACAGAAGGAAAAAAAAAAAGGAGTGATTTAACTTGTTTTAAAAAAAAAAAAACGAAAAGTACTCGTACCCTGTGTCAAAGTCGGTTAGTCCCGGAGTAATTGCACACCTACCCGTCCAGAAAAGAACAAAACAAAATCCCTTATATAAACTTACCTGTCAGAAAATTCAGACTTGCAAAGGATACTTTGGTCTTTCAGTCCGTGAATTATTTTCCTATCTAAATGACGACCATAATTTTTCCTTTGCACGCTTAGTACTTAAATGTTTTAGGTATTGATAAATGTATTTTTCAACTATTATATTAAGAATCTTTTGAAGAAAAATAGATCCAACATGCAATAACGATAACAAAAAGCAATCCATCACTAATAATGAGAAAGGCATCTCAAACCTCCTTTGTTGGTTGTACTATTGTTGGCTCAATACCGGCTTCCCGCTTTTGGGCTTTACCCTTTGAACTACCCGATAGTGAAAGGGTTGGAAGCGAAGAAGGTGTCATCAACTGTGTAGAAGTTGAAACTCCCTGAAAAGAAGATATTTAAGTAATTATAAAAAAGATGAAGTTAAGAGGGCTTGCCGCTCAGTATTTAAATGTTTTACTTATTTATGGTTTTTAACTATTATATTCAGAATATTTTAAAGAAAAACAGATCCAACGTATAATTTTACAGGTTTATCAACATGCGGCAAAATTTCCAAAACTAGTATGATTTCTAAAATGAGTAAAAGAAAAATTTTATTCCTATAGAACAAAATAGTGTTATTACTATAAGAGTTTAATTAATTAAATTAATTGAAATAAAATTGCATAATTTTAGTTCAAATTATGCTAAACGTGTGTTTGGCACGACTTTAATTGTAAAAAAAATTGTGAGGATCTACATGCATTAATCAACGTAATTAATAATTAATGGTATAATTTAATTTACGTTTATATGGAGTTAAATGAAATAGTGGTATATGATAATGGGTTTTAAGTGTGATATAAGTGACAGTTCTAAAAATAATTAAAATGAAAGGAGGGTCATATGATACTACAATAATTACCATCACAGTACACTAAGTTATTTTGCCTGAATATTTCTTTTTGAAAAATTTATTCCATTCATTCCAATAAAAATATAATATACAAAAGACATAAAACAAAACATTTGATTGAAAATTGTTATAAATATAACCATGATTGTAAATGGTTTTTCATTAAAAAAATTGTGAGTATATGCATGTCATAAGTGTTTATTCATATTCTCATTTACAATGTGATGGTAATTATTGTGGTATCATATGAACATTAGTTTAATTTTAACTGTTAGTTATGTTACAATTAAAACCCATGAAATTTTGGTAAATTATAATACCATCAGTTTTCATACACTATTATTTCATTCAACTCATTAAAATGTATATAAAACTGTGCCATTAATTAAGTTAATTAATGCATTGAAATTGTACCAAATCCTTACAATTTATCTGTATTTAATATTGTGTCAAACACACAGACTTTTAATATTATTTGTACCAAAATTAAGCAAGATTTTGTTCTTTGTACTACGATCTCAGTTTCATAAAATTAAAATTGTGTCATAGTACGATTTATTCCTTAAAAGATCGTTGGTAAGATTTATCATTATGAGAATAAAAATATCTTTTACCCATTTAAAAATTATACAAGAAAATTACCCTACTTTGTAAATTTGGACGCCTTTATAATGCGAGAAAACCAACTCATATGCACGCAAGAACAAACACAAAAGCAATCAATCATGAATCATAAGAAAAGGCATCTCAAACCTGCTTTATTGGTTGTATTATTGTTGGCTGAATATCGGCTTCCCCCTTTAGGGCTTGACCTAGTGGGGTTGGAGGCGTAGGTGTTTTCAAATGTAACTTTGTCATCATCTGTGTAAAACTTGAAACTCCCTGAAAATAAGATATTCAAGTAATTAAATAAAACGATGAAATTAAGAGGGTAAGATCATAGTAGTAAATTTAGTTAATGTAGAGTTATACCTGAGGTTGTAGTTTAATGAGTATAAATATGAATAAACTTATTTATTTAAATCTCTAAAACATAACTCAGTTCAAGCAAGCAACAATTTGCCACTATTCTGTAATCACCAAGAAGAATTGGTGTGAAGTTAATTTCTTTTTTGACATAAAAAAATAACTTAAATGCACTTTTGGTTTTTCGAGTATAGTGCGCGAGTGATTTTGATTTTGAATCGCTACATTTGAAAATTGAGTAATTTTGGTCCTCACAGCTTTAATGGCTTGATTTTAATCCGCAAATTTAAAAAATAATCTTGCTATTACCAAATTTTAGCAAATGTGGTGATGTGAAAAATTGGTATAAGCATCTATCTATGTGACTAGTTATTTATTTTTTACAAAATAAATCATTTAACTTCAAATATTAAATAAATTATGAACTATGCTAAAAAAATCAAAGTAAAATCAGGAAAAGTTATTATCCAACTTAAAACAAAATAGCTACTTAGATTAGGATCATTAAAATCGAAAAAAAAAATATGATAAGTCAACAAGTGGAACTAAAATTTCGCAGTGTAACGTATGAAAAGTCACTCACTTAGGCTTTTATAGTAAACATGAGGCAAAAAGACATGATTTTAGATGAAAAACATAGAACTAAAATACAATTTTCAAGTGTTTGGTGCTCTCCCTAGACATGATGACCGTTATTCATTACTGCACCATACTTACTTCTCAGACTATTTATGTAAAATTGTTATGCTGTGATTGACCTAGTTTTATACTAACAAGCTCATACATAATAGGAATCTTATTCTTTCCTTTGCTAGAGAGAGAAAAAAAGTATGAAATGAATGAAAAAAAAACTATTTTATTTTTATTTAATTGTTAGTATAAATATATATTTTCAAAATAGATAAAAAAAATGTCTTATTTAAGATTTTTGAATCTTATTTTTTATGCATGTACGCATACTTTAATAGAAAACATCTTATAAAATCCAAATTTTAATCTTTAGACAATATATACGGTATAATGAGATGTTCTTATTCTTGTGAAGATTCACAACACACCAACAATATTAAGAAATTTGAAAAGAAGGATAATTAAAAATTACCTGATACATCATGTCGGCCTCCACATTAATTGGTTTAAAGAATTGTTCAAAAAAATTGGGTCTACCAGCATAACCCCACTCTGATACACTCCATTCCAAAGCTTCCCACCACATGCTTTGTCCTTTGATGAACTTCAAATATTTCCATGACAACTCCGATCTAGAAAGACTTTGGAGTTTTGGACAACAATAAAAATTCACTTCTTCTAAAGCATGTTCAACACGCAGGCCATTAAACATGTTGATCAAGTTGGGAAGATAGAGAAGCGATATTACTCTCAACTTGGGAAGGAAAACTTTTGGTTTTTTTTCTTGTTCTGGAATGGTATGACTTATCAGGGTGGTTAATTTGGGACAGTCTTCAACAGTGATCTCCTCCAAAAAGGGAAGACTGATAAAAGTATATAAAGTGAAGATAGTAGTTAACATGGGACAAGTGTGTAGTGCTATATACTTTAAATGTGAAAAAGGACTGCAACCTTCGCAAATGCTTCTTAAATTCTTCATATAAAATACACTCAAAAACTCTAACATTAGAGCAACAGGTGCATCTTTTGAATTACTTCCATCGACAATTGTTTCCATTTCATTACATTCTGCCAATATGCAAACTTCTAACCCGCGTACGTTCCTCAAATTGAAATCCGAGAGACTCTTCATAGTCATATGTCGATCAAGGTACAAGGCCTTAAAGCGTCCAAGATTTATTTTCACTCCATTGGGAATATTTACACCATTAACAAACTTGATGCTATAGTCACAATGTTTGAATTTTGTCTCCAGTTCTGGCGTTATACGGGATATTAGACGTCGCATGTGATGACCAACAACCAATCGGAAATTAAAAGATTTTTCTGGGGGTATGAATTCCAAAATGTCAGCCTTTGGGACATATACGCTCACAGTCTTCAACTTCTTTAATTCCAAAATTTCCACCAAAACACTATTAACATCCTCACTCCATTGCTCATCTTCAGGGTCGACGTCAAGACTTAGATAATTCAACTGAGTAAGATTTGATATCACTCCACTAGGAATTATGTTAGAAATCTTTTTACCTTTTTTACCACGACTTAGTACATGATGGTATCCATCAAAGCATAGAGTTAAGCGTTGCAGGTTGGTCAATTCTCGAATGTCTTCTTGCAAATGGGTTATCAAAGTCCCGTCAAGATCAAGTTCTTCCAGATTCTTCAGTTGAAAAATTTGCGGGGATATTTCTATGAAGAGATCACAACCTTTAAGATATAATTTCTTGAGTTGTATCAATTTGGTGAGGGAAGGGGGCAAATCCCTTATACTGGTGTAGGATAAGTCCAGGTGTTGAAGTAGAGGCATGTGGACGAAAAATGAATCAGGGATATCCAATAAATCGGCATTGCCCTGCAACAACAGCACTTTGAGTTTAGGGCAGTCTGGTGATTGTGGTAGTTCACATATTTTATTGTCAATCAATTCTATCTTGATAAGACTATGCCATTGTCCAATGTAAGGTGGCTCTGTCAATCCTAATACACCATGGCTTATGAAAGGTTTTGAAATGTGTAATGATTTAATTATATCATAGGTTTCTATTGGCAAATAGACATCTCCACTTTCAAATTTCAACAAGAGAAAACAGTCTAGAAGCTCCTCGAAGTAATATTGTGACTGCCTTTGGTATTCATCAAGTTCTTTAGCCCAATAAGAAACCAAGATATCATCTCTCACTCCATTTTTAATGTTGTGAACAGCTAAACTGAGTTGGAGGCGAAGCTTTAGTTCATCATCAATGTCTTCCCAAATAATATTTACAAATGCATTGACCATGACTCTGCTAATGCCAATTCGATCAGTATCTTGACAATAATAAGAAGTGTTCGGACTTCTTAATTTGTCGAGTACAAGCTCCCAGTATTTAACATCTTTCACACACCTAAGATGCTTTGCAACAAGAACAGTGGCAAGAAGATGACCATGGCTTTCCTTGACTATTTCCACAGCAATTTTCTGAATGGTCATTGACGAACCCACTGTGCTACAGCTGATACAACTTCCCACATAGGTACAGAAGAGTCTCCAAGGCAACAGATGATCCTGAGTCCAAATATTCAAATCCGTTGTCCATGCAATTCCAAAGTCATCATCCTTCACCGCTTGTGTTGAAGACTCAGTTGTTATCAACACCACTATCCCAGTTGGAAATTGCACTTTTCGGAGGTCCAGCTTCTTGTTGCTATCTGTATCCACTATGATCACCAATAGCCTATTGCCCCTCTTTTCGTCAATGTCTAGTAACATGTCATTACCTTCTGTCATAGAAATACCTCCCATGATCATATTGATTTCTTCTTGAACTTGAACCTCTGCATCAGTCTCACATGTCAAGGCATTGATCCATACGGCCTTAAGAAAATCTTTGTCAATTCCAAACATGTCGTGTTTATCTTCCAAGGCTGTAACTATTTTGTTCACCACAGACTTCTTTTCAGCCGAGTTTCTGGTCAACAGTCTGATATAGCGCGCATGGAAATGTCCAGAAAACAAAGTTTGAATTAGTTGGTTGACTGCGAGATCAACAGTTAGAGGGAGTACGCCTTCTGGTATTACATCACTATGGCGGTTGAAGATGGATCTCTCACCACTTTCTATTTCAGTCATTATTTCCACTGGTATGAATCCTTTCATGCATCTCAGAGCCTTCTCGGTTAGTAAACTCCATGGTTTGTTAGTCACAGGAGAACCATCAGTGGAAAATAACCGAGCTTTCCATTCAGGAAATGAACTAATCCAGGATCTTAATATACCGTCCTCTTCTAACTTCACTGGATAAGTCAACACGAGGCTGATAAAATCCCTTAACCTAATCAAACCTCGCAGCTCCTTGTATGAAACTTCATCTTCATCTTTATACTGAACAATATCTTCAAAATCTCCATATCTAATGTTTCTTGTTTCATTTTGAGGAGTACAAAATGCAATACCCAAATTACGACCCAAAAGATCTAGTGCACATTCAACAAAATCAAAAGAATTTCCAGGTAGAGACCTAAAAGCATGGAAAAAAAAAAAATGAAGAACGCCAAATTAACATCCAAGAGACGCAAACCAGAATGTACTTGTCCAAGAGAAGATAATAAAGAGCATTTTTCAATTTTTAAGTACTAAAGCGTAAAAAAATTATAATTTTATGAATAATTAATTAAAATTAAAAAATAATATAATTTCATAAAAATAATATTAAAAAATATGAAATTATGAAATAATATATCTCACTAAATAATTTCCTGAGAAATAATGAAACACATACAAAAAAAATTAAGATCACAAGACAAAAATACGTACGGATTTCTTATATGGCGACCAGGGAAACCAGCCACTCGTACGAGAGCTTCTCTCCATCTCTGCACTTCTTCCATCCGCTGCTTATGTTCCCTGAATCTTTCTTCGTGTTTCGAAAAGGCTTTTCCATAACAGCCATTCTGAAATAGCACCTCCTATGGATCCACACCGTAATAAATAGGAAGAACTTCCGTTGGCCGAGATTCAACGGCACTGATGATCGCCACTAGTTCACGCAAACAGCAGATTGAGGAAGCGTAGTTCTTCGAAAGGACCACAATGAAAATGCGAGAGCGTTCAATCGCTTGAAACAGGTCGAATGTTCTGGATTCACCTTTAACGAAGACGTCGATGCCTCTACTTCTGAAAAGATCAAGAAGAATACCTGTGATGTTGTCGTGGCGAGTGTCTTCTTCGTGCAAGCTCACAAACACTGCGGAAGCCATTGCAGTTGCAAAAGTAGAAGTGAATATTTTGTGGATAGAAAGCAAGACGTAAGACCTTAATCCAATGGTGAGAAGGTCCTACTACAATCATTGCAAGGAAAATGCTTCCAACACCAAACCACTTTCTCACCTGCTCTTGAGAATAAATGTGTGTAGGATATTTTAATTAGTTGCACGTAATTAAAGTCAGTGGAGAGAGATTTGTTTTTAAATTAATTTCTTTGTGAGATTATAAGTATAGATATTTATTTATTTTTAATTAATAAAAAAAAACAAGTTTGTTTTTAAATTTTATTTTTCACGTTCTTTTATTTTAATAAATTAGTAAAAACTTTCTATATCCATCACTTTTGACCTGCACTTATTATTTTTTAAAAAATCTAAAAGTATCTTTTCAGTAAAAATATATTTTGGAAATACATTTTTTAAGTCTTTTCTAAAATACAAAAATATTTAAAAAAATTCAAATTATATTTTCAGAAAGTATTTGCCGAAACATAAAATTATATTTTAGAAAAGACTTTTTGGAATAAATTTATGTTACGAAAACCTGAAAAATTTTTAGAAAACATTTTTCAAAAACTAATGATGAGAGTAATTTTTGTATTTTTTTCATTTGTAATAGGGTGTGACATAAATACCCTTGATGCTTATATTTTGTATTTCTGAATGTGAAATTTAATTTAAGAAGCCATTTATGTATTCTTAATTTTGATTTCACTGGCACAAATATGGTTTTTAGAATATTTGAGAACGCAATTTTTTGCTACTCCTTCTGGAATCATTTTTCCATGACATATTTTCAAAACAAGTTTTCCCTAATTTATTACTTCTACATAAAACATTTTATGGAATTCTTCTTCCATAAACCCTTTTTAGAAGCTGATTCCCGTCATCCACGCACCTCCTTTAACTAAAAAAAAACACTAAAACTTATCTCTCGTTACCTCTCCTAATACCACTATCAACCCTACCTCTACCTCACGTCACCCACGTCACCACAACTGTAATCATCTTCACGAATCACTTTAGCCACCACGAACATTCTTATCCATGATTTTACACTGTGCTCAGGTATAAATGTCAAAAACATTTTTGGAATTTTGACCGGGGGAATAAAAGGCTGTGTGAGAGTCAATGGCGGGTTATTGAAAGTTGAGGATCCAAAAATTTTAGGTGCAAAACGAAATTGGGGTATGTAAAGCAATTTATCTACAATCTGAAATAGTAAAAATATGTTTCTTATAAAAGGAAATGTTCAATTAAGAGGTATAATTCCGTTATTAATAAATTACCGCTAATATAATCTTTCATTCTATTTAATCATAATTGACTATGGAAGTCAATACTTCAATCCACTAATGCACTCTCTAGCACGAAAGCATAGTATATGACAATCACATAGGCTATTAAGGAGACTATTTAGCTTAAGACATTTTTTGGTGAGATTGCTTTTCTTGATGATCTTATCATGGTATTTTGTGACAACCAAAGTGTTATTCATTTGACGAATAACCGGATGTTTCATGAGAGGACTGAACACATTGATATATGGTATTACTTTGTGTGTGATGTGATTTCTGAAAGTAATGTGCTTGTAAAGAAGATTAGCACCAAAGAGAATCCGTCTGATATGCTCACGAAGCCTCTTCCCATTGCAAAGTTCAAGTTTTGCTCAAAGATAATTTCAATCTGTTGTTAATTTGTTTTTGAGTTTGTTCTAGTTAATTTCTATTTACTTTCTAGTTGTACAATTTCGATCAAGGTGAAAATTGTTATACTTTGACCCAAATTTACTACTTTGCCCTTTTGTGTTTAGGGTTTTGCATATCTTTTTTGTATCTGACTTTTTCAATGGAGAAATAACAGAACCCACTTTAACAGTCTATCAATGTACAAGGCCTTAAAGTGTCCAAGATTCATTTTCACTCCATCAGGAACATTTACACCATTAACAAACAAACTTTATGTTATAGTCACAATGTTTGAATTTTGTCTCCAATTTAGGCGCTACACAGGATATTAGACGTTGCATGTGATGACCAACACGAGATATTAAGAAAGAATAAACAAGAACAAGAAACAAGAATAAAAATACGAAAGAATGAAGAAACAAGAACAAGAGGAATCAAGAACAAGAAAGAAAGAAGAAGAAAGAAAAAATAAGAACAAGAAGAAGTAAGAAGATAGAAAAAAGAAAGAAATAAAAAGCAAGAAAGGAGAAACAAGAAAGAATATGCAAGAACAAGAAAAAGCAACAAAGAATAAGTAAGAAAGAAGAAACGATAATAAGAAGAAAAAAAAAGAACGAGAATAAACAACAAAAAAGATGCAAGAAAGAAGAAGAAAAAAATAAAGAAGTAAGAAAGAAGAACTAAAAGAAGCAAGAAAAAGAAAACAAAAAGGAAGAAGAAAGAAATAAGAACAAGAAGAAGCAAGAAAGCAAAAGCAAGAAAGAAGAAACAAGAACAAGAAGAAACTAGAAAAAAAGAAACAAAAACAAAAAAAAAAGAATCAGAAAAAGAAAGAAAAAAAAGCAAAAAGAAAGAAAAGAATGCAAGAAGAAACAAGAAAGAAGAAGCAAAAACGGTGAATCAAGAGTGAACAAGCAAGAAAGAAGAAGAATAGGCAAGAAAGAAAAACCAAGAACTAAGAAGCAAGAAAGAAGAAATAAGAACAAGAAGATACAAGAAAGAAGAAACAAGAGCAAAAATGAAAAAGCAATAAACAAGAAGAAAAAAAGAGGAAGCAACAATCAAGAATCAAGAAAAAGAAGAAAGAAAGAATAAACAATAACAAGAAGAAACAAGAACAAGCAAAAGCAAGAAAGAAGAAGCGATAAATACGAAATAAGAAAAAGAAGAAGTAACAAAGAAAAAGAAAGAAAGAAGAAGCAATAAAGAAAATAAGAAATCATTAACAATAAACAAAGAAGAAGCAAGGAAGAAGAATAAAGAAAAAGAAGAAGCAAGAAAAAAGAAGTAAGAAACAAGAAACAAGAAACAAGAAGAAGCAAGAATAAGAACACGAAAGAATGAAGAAGCAGAAAGAAGAAACAAGAACCAAAGGAACCAAGAACAAGAAAAAGAAAGAGAAAGAAAGAAGAAGAAAGAAAGAATAATGAAGTAAGAAAAAATAAGAATAAGAAGAAACAAGAAAAAGCAAGAACAAGAAACAAGAAAGAAGAAAAAGGAAGAAAAAAGAATGAGAATAAACAACAAAGAAGATGCAAGAAAGAAGACGAAAGGATAAACAGAAGTAAGAAAGAAGAAAAAAAAACTAAAAGAAGTAAGAAAAAAAAAAGAAGAAAGAAAGAAAGAAGAAACAAGAACAAGAAGCAAGAAAGGAAAAGTAAGAAACAAGAATAATAAGCAACAAAAGCAAAAAGAAGCTAGAAAAAAAAGAAACAAAATCAAGAAGAAAAAAGAATCAAAAAAAGAAAGAAAGAAGAAGCAAAAAGGAAGAAAAAAATGCAAGAAGAAATAAGAAAGAAGAAACAAAGAAAGAACAAGCAAGAATAAGAAAAAACAAGAACAAGAACAAGAAAGAAAGAAGAAGCAAGATAGAAGAAACAAGAACAAGAAGAACCAAGAAAAAGAAGAAGCAAAAAAGAAAAAGAAATAAAGAAAGAAGAAGCAACAAAGGAGAAGTAAGATAGGAGAAGCAAGAACAAGAAAAAGCAACAAAGTATAAGTAAGAAATTAAAAACAATAACAAGAACAAGAAACAAGAAAGAAAAAAAAAGAACGAGAATAAACAACAAAGAAGATGCAAGAAAGAATAAGAAGTAAGAAAGAAGAAAAAAAGGAGAAAGAAGAACTAAAACAAGCAAGAAAAAAAATAGAAAACAAGAAAAAAGAAACAAGGAGAAGGAAGAAATAAGAAACAAAAACAAGAAGAAACTAGAAAAAAAGAAACAAACAAAACGAAAAAAGAATCAGAAAAAAAAAAGAAAGAAGCAAAATGGAAGAAAAAAAATGCAAGAAGAAACATGAAAGAAGAAGCAAGAGAAAAGAAACAAAGAAAGAACAAGGAATAATAAGAAGAAACAAGAACAAGAAAAAGAAAGAAAGAAGAAACAAAAATAAGAATAACCAATAACACGAAAAGGAAAGAAAGAAGAAGAAAGAAAGAAGAAGCAACAAAGGAGAAGTAAGAATGTAGAAGCAAGAATGAAGAAGCAAGAACAAGAAAAAGCAAGAACAAGAAAAGTAAGAAAGAAGAAACAAGAAACAAGAACAAGTAAAGAAGCAAGAAAGAAGAAACATGAAGGAAGAAGCAAGAACGGTGAAAATCAAGGGCGAACAAACAATAAAGAAGAAGCAAGAAAGAAGAACTAACTAAGAACGAAGAAGCAAAAAAGAAGAAACAAGAACTAGAATATGCAAGAAAAAAGAAACATAAAAGGAGAAGCAAGAACGGTGAATCAAGAATGAACAACCAAGAAAGAAGAAACAAGAAGAAGAATAAGCAAGAAAAAAGAACCAAGAACGAAGAAGCAAGAAACATGAAACAGGAAAAAAAGAAACAAGAACAAGATACAAGAAAGAAGAAACAAGAGCAAGAATGCAAGAAGTAATAAATAAAAAGAAAGAGAAAACAACAATCAAGAATTAAAAAAAACAAGAAAAAAAAGAAACAAGATAAAGAAGCAAGAAAAAAAAACAAAAATAAGAAGAAACAAGAACAAGCAGAAACAATAAATACGAAATAAGAACAAGAAGAAGTAAGAAAGAAGAAGGAAGAAAGAAAAAAACAATAAAGAAGAAAAAAGAAATAAGAAAGAACAAGCAACAAACAAAGAATAAGCAAGGAGCAAGAATCAAGAAAAAGAAAAAGCAAGAAAAAAGAAGTAAGAAACAAGAAACAAGAAGAAGCAAGAACAAGAACACGAAAGAATGAAGAAAAAAAATAAGAGGAAGCAAGAACAAGAACATAAAAAAAAAATAATTAAGTAAGAGAAAATAAGAACAAGAAGAAACAAGAACAAGAAAAGTAAGAGGGTAAAAAAAAAGATGCAAGAAAGAAGAAGAAAGAATAAAGAAGAAATAGAAATGAAGAAAGAACTAAAATAAGCAAGAAAAAAAAAGAAAAAGAAGAAAGAAAGAAGAAACAAAAATAAGGAAAAGAAAGAAAGGAGAAGCAAGAACAAGAAACTAGAAAAAAAAACAAAAACAAGAAAAAAGAATCAGAAAAAGAATTAAAGAAGAAGCAAAGAGAAAGAAAAATATATAAGAAAAAACAAAAAAGAAGAAGCAAGAAAGAAGAAATAAAGAAAGAACAAGCAAGAATAAGAAAAAACAAAACCAAAAAGAACTAGGAAAGAAGAAGCAAGAAAAAAGAAATAAAGAAAGAACAAGCAAGAATAAGAAAAAATAAAAACAAGAAGAACTACGAAAAAAGAAGTAAGAAAGAAGAAATAAAGAAAGAACAAGCAAGAATAAGAAAAAATAAGACCAAGAAGAACTACGAAAGAAGAAGCAAGAAAGAAGAAATAAAGAAAGAACAAGCAAGAATAAGAACAAGAAGAACTACGAAAGAATAAGCAGGAAAGAAGAAATGAAGTAAGAATAAGCAAGAATAAGAAAAACAAGAACAAGAATAACTACGAAAGAAGAAACAAAGAAAGGACAAGCAAGAATAAGAAAAAACAAGAACAAAAAGAACTATGAAAGAAGAAGCAAGAAAAAAGAAACAAAAACAAGAAGAAGAAAGAAAGAAGAAGCAAGAAAGAAGTAAAAAAGAAAAATAAAAAGTAAGAAAGAATAAGAAATAATAAAAAAATTAAGAAAGAAGAAGTAAGAAACAAAAAAGAAGAAAAAGAAGAACGAGAACAAGTAAGGAAGGAGAAGCAAGAAAAAAGAAAAAAGAAAGGATAGACAAGAACAAGAAGAAGTAATAATGAAGAAGAAGCAAGAATGATGAATCAAGAAATAAGGAGCAAGAAATAAGAAGCAAGAATCAAGATCTAAGAAACAATAAGCAAGAACAAGAAGAACCAAGAACGAAGAGGTAAAAAAGAAGAAGCAAGAAGAATAACAAGCAAGATAGAAAAAGCAAGAAAAATGAAGCAAAAAAGAAAAGACAAGAACAAGAACAAGAAGAACCAAGAATGAAAAAGCAATAAAGAAGAAGCAAAAAATAGAAGAAACAAGAACAAGAAAATGCAAGAAAGAAAAAAAAAGTGAAGAAACAAACACAAGAAAAAAATGCAATAAATAATAAGAAGTAGAAAAGAAGAAAGAAAGAAGAAGCAACAATGAAGAAGCAAGAAAGAAGAATCGAGAAACAAGAAGAAACAAGAAAAAAAATAAGAAAGAAGAAGCAAGAACGAAGAAGTAAAAAAGCATAAACAAGAAAGAAGAAGCAAGAAAAATGAAGCAGGAAAGCAGAGACAAGAATAAGAACAAGAAGAACCAACGAAAAAAACAATAAAGAAGAAGCAAGAAATAGAAGAAACAAGAACAAGAAGATGCAAGAAAGAAGAAGAAAGAATGAAGAAACAAACACAATAAGAAACAAGAACAAGAAAATAAATGCAATAAATAAGAAGAAAAAAAGAAACAACAATGAAGAAGCAAGAAAGAAGAATCAAGAAAAAAAAGAAATAAGAAAAAAAAGGTCAGAAAGAAGAAGCAAGAAAAAATATAAAAGAACAAGAAGAAACAAGAAAGAAGAAGCAATAAAGATGAAACAAGAACAAGAAGAAATAATAAAGAAAAGAAAAGAAAGAATAAGCAATAAAGAAAAAGCAAGAAAGAAAAAGGCACAAAAATAAGCAAGAAATAAGAATGAAGAAAAAAAATACAAGAAAGAAGAAACAAGAACAGAAAGAAGCAAAAACAGTAAGAAGCAAGAAAAAAGAAAAAAGAAGAAAGAAAGGAGAAGCATGAATAAAGAAGCAAGAACAAGAAAAAGCAATAAAGAATAAGTAAGAAAGAAGAAACAATAACAAGAATATATAATAAAGAAGAAGTAAGAAAGAAAAAACAAGAAGCAAGAATGGTGAATCAAGAACGAACAAACAAGAAAGAATGAGCAAGAAAGAAAAACCAAGAACGAAGAAACAAGAACAAGAAGATGCAAGACAGAAGAAACAAGAGCAATAATGAAGAAGTAATAAACAAGAAGAAAGAAAGAGGAAGCAACAATCAAGAATCAAAAAAGAAGAATTAAGAAAAATAAGAAACAAGATAAAGAAGCAAGAAAAAAGAAATAATAACAAGAAGAAACAAGAATAAAAGCAGAAGCAAGAAAGAAGAAGCAATAAATACGAAATAAGAACAAGAAGAAGAAAGAAAGAAGCAATAAGGAAGAAAAAAAAAGAATGAAGCAATAAAAAAGAATAAGCAACAAACAAAGAAGAAGCAAGGAGGAAGAATCAAGAAAAAGAAGAAGCTAGAAAAAAGAAATAAGAAACATGAACAAGAAGAAGTAAGAACAAAAACACGAAAAAATAAAAAAAAAAAAAAAAAAAAAAAGAAAAAAAAAAAAAAAAAAAAAAAAAAAAAAAAAAAAAAAAAAAAAAAAAAAAAAAAAAAAAAAAAAAAAAAAAAAAAAAAAAAAA
>Ga0099825_1001828_pt1 | contig 27706 bp, 7 predicted proteins | sample SiratroredBW_FD_76838 | JGI IMG/M metagenome (GOLD analysis project Ga0099825, IMG submission 76838) | Root nodule microbial communities of legume samples collected from California, USA - Siratro red BW | ecosystem: Host-associated > Plants > Roots > Nodule | place: USA: California | collected...
ATATATTTTTTTATAAAATAAACACACATATAAAAAAATATATATTATTATATTTTTTTATAAAAATATATATTTTTTTTTTTTTATTATATATATATATATATATATATATATATATATATATATATATAATTTAATAATTAAAATTCTATTTCCATAATTTTTTTATTTACACATTTTTTGAATCCAAAAACATTTTAATAATGCTTAAATAATATAGTTAATTTTTATCTTTTTTAAATATAAATTTTTTACATTCACTTTTATGAAATTTAAAAAAAATCGCACTTTCAATTTAGAAAAATTCACTTTTTACTGGTCACTTTTTGAAGGGAAAGTTTGAAATTGTACTGATCGTTGAAAAATATATATTTTTAGAGGGTGTACTTTGTTTTTTTGTTAAGGAGGATGTCTTGATAATCCTATACTATTTTTTTTATATGAGCAGGGATAATTTTTTTTATTCCATCATTTTCCAATATTTTCACAATCATCACATGACATACCTAAATTATTATGTCATCCATTTTAAATTTTATAATAATATTTCTTTCAATTCTATTTATTGATTCAATATAATATTTTATTATTAAAATAAAGTTATTATAAAAAAGTTGCTTATTAATGTACGATTTCCTTATTATAATATGATATGAAAGTTTATTTCAAAACCAAAAAAAAAAAATATTATTTATCATAATATTTAAGCACTAGGTGGAAAATATGTATTATAAAAAAAAAATCAAGTATCAATCATTAAATTAATATTTTGAGAAAATACAATTGTCACGTTTAACTGCCATAATAAACTCAAAGCTAACATACCTCATTTAACAAACTAGCAAGAAAACTATTTTTACATTCTAATATTTAGGTCAATTAGATTTTAAGATTTGGTTCCTTAATTTTTCTTATTTCAAAGCCAACAAGTGAGCTTCTACTGTAGGATATAAGGTTAACTAATTTACCGTCTAAACTGTTGCAAAGCAGTTTAATCTAATTTCAAATCAATGTGGAAAAAACATATCAAACATAACTGCTTAAAATTGATTTCATCTTCCTTGAACATCTAACTTAAGAGTTCCTGGCACAAGATAAAAATAATCGGATGTTTTATCCTGCCATATATGAGAAGCACATAAAATAAAAAATCTGCTAGAGGAATTATCCTGCCATATATGAGAAGCATATAAAATAAAATATCTGCTAGAGGAATGAAAAAATGAAACGAAACAAAAGTAACGAATGCAGAGCCAAATATTGAAATTCTACTTATAGATATAGATATAATCTTTTAAAGAATATGGACAAGGTCTTTCTGATCATGATAAACAAGGGAAAAGTGGCTAATAAGAGGTATCTACACATCTTCACATAATTTGCGGAGCATTAACAATGATCCCTTTATGGAATTTTTATTAACCTAAGTTAAGGCAGATTCGTTAAGCTATTTAAATAATATTTTTAACGTTATAATGAATTAATTATCAAAATATTCTAATTGAGGATAAATTGCAAAAAATATTAAAAGTAACTACAAACTCTTTCTAAGCCAAATGCTTCAAGAAAATTTATCTAAAGCCGATAATGGGAATGCAAAGTATCGGCATTCATACTATATAATTGTTCTACATGTCCATTTAAACCGGTTAATCTAGAAACTTGAACTCATCACATACATGATGCATGCTAAGACAGTATTGTACGGTTTAGGGTTGCACATGCAACAACTTCACCAGAACCATTTTGGCTGGAGAGAGATAAATGCTAGCTAAAGTGCATTAACACTAACAAAAACTTACACTATTGAAAAATATATAGCTGATCCCTTAAACATATTGATCAGGGTTCATTCTTGTCATTTATAAAAGAAAAGACTTTACTGAAAAAGATAAAGTTTGTTTAACGTTGTACGATAATAATTATTAACTTTAAGTGATTATAATAAAGGTTAATTTTTTTAAAAGTAAAAAAAAAGATCAAATTACTTTAAAATTTAATTTTATATTATGTAGAAACATATCAATAAGATGACACTAACCTTTTAATAAATGAAAATATTTCTAATGAGTGTCAAATTAATATTAGCTTAGTCAATATTAATAAAGTTTATTTAATGTTGAACAATAATAGGATTGGTTTAGTCAACTTTAAATTAATACTAACTTTTTATTAACTTTTTTAGTAACTAAACATATTTGGTTTAGTGTCAAAATAGTATTAGTTTAGTTGACGTTAACTAAAATAAATTTTAAAAATAAATAAAGTTAATGCTAACTTAGTTGACATTATTTTTATTTATTTTTATTATTTATATTTATTTAAGATAGTATTAGTTAGACTAATAATATTTTTATTTATTTTATTATTTATTTAAGTTAATCTTGATTATATTAATATAATATATTTTTAATATTTATTTAAGTTAATACCAACTTAGTTGACTCTAATTTATGTTAGTGTTTGTGATAATGAATAAAAATAGTAGGGTATTTTCATTTAAAGGTAAGATAAACTTTCCTCTCTTACTTTTTTATATAAATCTTTGGATATTCATCTACTTCATTCATACTTATTTTATTTATTCACACTCATCTCCTTCATTCATACCAATTATTCACACTCTCCTTCCACACCTCCTTCATCCACACTATCTCCTTCATCTACAATTATCTCCTTTATCCACATATATATCCTTTATCTACACTGATATTTTTTATCCACACCCAATTTCTTCATCCACAATCATGTCTTTCATCCACTACATTTTTTTGGATTTTCTTTTGTTGAAGATGAAGATTCTTTTTTAAATTAATTATTAGTAATGAATTAACATCATCTTAAAGGACACTACATAGTAACACCTTCAAAAATTAATGTTAGTCATTTAGTATCTATGGTTTGAGTCCACCACATATGCAACACAAATCTAGCACTATTTACTAATTAGTAACAACTTTTAATTGTTAACTTCGATTTTTTATTGATGCTATTTTTGTTGTAGTGAGCTAAGAAAAATTCACTTCATTCACCCCAAGTAGATTCAATACAACAGTGGAATAATTATAACTTTTTAAAATTAATGTTGCCCATTATCTAAACTTTGAATTTTAAAAGTTTTATGTGTGATTCAAGTAGCTGATTCTTGGCCAGAATGCTTTTGTTTAATAGGAAATGATATACCTAAATCTTTTAAGTTTTCAGATAGTTATTGTATAACATGGTTCTATTAAACCTACCATCAAGTCTAAAGATTCTTATTATGTGCAGTCTTTTATTAAAAGTAAATAAATTTGAATACAAGATAAAACGAGTTTAAACATTTTGAGATCATGGTATTTCTGTATGTGGTAGTTCTAGAGTCTTTTTATGGGTAAGTTGACGGATTTTTTTCTTGTGTAGGATTGTAACTGTACCTTTTGGTGTGGAAAAATTTTCAACATTCAACATAAAAACAATTCAAACCTAAGAAACATGCAACACTTAAAATTAGAAGGAATACTTCTACCAACTAACTACTCAGTGTCAAATAACGATCAATCAATAAACAGGAATGAAGGTTATTATATCTAAATATCGCGAGATTTATATAATAGTGAACAACAGAATTCTCAGGGGTAAAGTCACTCTGGCATGTAATTAGAGATTAAATGAGGTTATAAAAGCAATGAAAATAACTCTCTCCATCATGTTAAATTTCTTAGCAAAGACAGCAGTGAAGAGAAAAAAGAGGAGGCAGATTTTATCTACACAAGTTTTGTCCTTCTCTTCCCTAAACTGCAAGTAGAAGGTTCTAAACTTTAGATTCAAAGAGTGTCCAATATATACAGTGTAACTCAGTGACAAAATAAGAACCAGTTAGAAAGGTCAGATATGTTATAATTTCAAGTTGATAAGCAGATAGTGAGCCTAGATATATCCAAACCACAGTTTTATTCAGAGACTCTAAATGATGCAGTTACATTGGAGAATTTTCTTCTCAGCTCAGATAGATCTACACTGTCGGAACTTTCAACCTGTGAGTGAACACATTTCATCAATAATAGAAGGGAAAATATAAAATAATAGTATATATATATGTGTGTGTATATGTATATGTACATATACTTTTTCACAAGAAAAAAACGAATAACATAACGAGAAGACAAGAATCTATCCTTGGACTATACGTGCATACCTCACACTGCAAACGGTGGAGTAATCTGCCATTGACTTCAGTTGAAAGACAACAAACAACTTCGAGTCCCTCTTCTAACACTAGTTCCAGCAATTTAGAAAGTGAAACCCCTTCCTCACTGAATCCACTGATTTCAATCCCCACAGCTCCACCACTATTTTGGTGGACAGTGAAACCACAAGATTCATGCTTGTTTTCACGGCTTTCGAGGGTGGAGTTTATGGGAAGTTTCTTCTTCAGCTTATCCCTCTTGTCACTCAATTCTTTAATATTCTTCTCCAGGTGGTTTATGTAATTCACCGCCTCACTCATTTGATCACATATGGAACGCTTTCCCTGAAAAATCCAGTAGAATAAGAATAATACTAATAACCCTAGAGTTAATCAACCAGAACACAATCAAGAAAAAAAAAATGGATAATTAATTAGCCGACCTTGATGAAGGGAAGAGGGAGAAGGGATCTAAGAGAGGCATGAAGGGTTGCCATTTCTTGCCTCCTATGCCTCTCCATCTCTCTGTGAACCATCTTTTTTGCAGATTCTTCTTGGGTAGAATTAGCGTAACTGGTTTCAGGCGCATAAAAAAGTTTGTTGGGGAGGCTAGTAGGCAATTTTTTATCTGAATAAGGGACAAGGGGAGAATTATCGATATTGTGATCATCCAGGATCAGATCTTTAGAGATTTTGTGTTGCGGTTGGAGACCATTAGAAAATTGGATCACCAGCTCATTGCCGCGTTGTAAAGGAAACATCGTTGGTCAGCTTGATCAACAGTACTGTTCCAAATTATTATCCTCAATTTTGGCTAAGGAAACACAAACATTTTCGTTTGAGGTAATTAATGTGTTGTTTTCTTTGAGAGAAGAGGGCCTTATATGCGAAAGATAGTATGCCAAGACTGACCTCACTACTGGAGTAATTATTTGAGGCCACTGTTCATAACACAACCCCACCTAGTGAGGTTTACATAAGAATCTAAATGGTACTTAATTAAGCACCATAAATTCTATTAATACTAACTTCTTTAAAAGAATAAAAATAGAAAAAAGATAAAACAAAGGTGTTTTTTTTATCTGTCATTAATCTATCTATGTATATATAACTGATTTCTGTCTACGTGAAATCTTTCCTTTTCAATTGTCAGAGAAAAAAACTTGTGGTAAATAAGGAAACGTTTTTATTTAGAATAGTGATATATTATCTTTTTATTTATTTAGATTCTTTATTCCATTTAAATAATGAATTGAAGGGTAGGGTTGGTGAATTCGGACACCCTATACCTCTGTATAGGACTACCAAAATGCAGCAAGTTTCTTTTATTAATTTGAATAACTCGATAAAATAAGCAGGCTTAGTTGGTCAATAGAAATTAATCAATGTTTTTGCCCCCAGCTTTGAAGTAAGCTCGCAAGAAAACAAATTTGAAAAACTCAGAGGGTATATGAATAAACTTTTAATTTATTATTCATTGTTATATTCAATAAGATATTTTGATATTTGAAATATAAAACCAGTGGAGGACTAATAATGCTCCATGGTCAGAACCAGTTCTGCAATTCCTCCAAAAAACCTTAACCGTACAATTATAATATCGCCCAACTCCCATAAATTCTTTATGACATTTAATTGATTGGACATCTTTACATTTGATATTTACTTTTATTCCCTGACAATTTAAAAGATATAACTTTAAATTAAATAGAAATAATAATATATTAAATAATGTCAATAAATAGATTCAAAGTAATTACTTTTTACTTATTTTAAATTTTATCTTTCTAAAATTTTTAAATAATCTATTTTCTTTTTGAAAATTCTAAATTGGTTGTACATCTTTTCTATAATCAAACTGCACTAGGCAAAATATAATAATAAGTAAACCAATATAGATTAGATCAAAATTTTAATCTAAATAGTTTTATTCATTTAAAACTTGATTTTTATCTCTTTTATCTTTTTTAATGTGTAGAAGCTTTATATTCCATCTGTTTGAGCCCAGAATGTGGGAGTAAGAGATGTTCTGTGACACGCCATAAATTCTATTAACTATATCAAATAACTAGGTTAATCTTAAATCCTAAACCCATAAATTCTAAAAATCATTTTCTTTTATTATAACACAGAAATAATAGTATTTCAAAATAACTATATCAAATAAATATATATACATTAATCCAAAAGTAAATAAAACAAAACTAAATTCGTATCATTCTTTCCGGAACTTTCACCTATATTTACTTAAATAATATAATAGTAAAAAATTTCCACAAAATTTTCAGAATTGATGAAAAAAATTTTAATTACCACCTAGATAAATCGTGTCATGTTATAGCGATATCATTACAAAGAAATCGTGTCACAATGACACGATTTTTTTTAACAGTCAGTGAAATTGTACCAACATGACACAATTTTATTAGTTAATTAAAATCGTGCTGATGTGACACGATTTTAGTATATTTTTTCTGAACTGAAATCGTGTCAGCACGATTTCAGTTAAAAAAAAATACACTGAAATAGTGCTATATCAGCACGATTTCAGTTCAACTAAATTACACTAAAATCGTGTCATATCAGCACGATTTCAGTACATTTATAATTCTGCAAAATATTTGTGATTGATGTATATAAGTGATGTAGTGTACAATTTATATAAACTCGTGGAAGCCTTAATAAAATGCAAAAGGATTATTTTTTTATTATTGAAAGAGTCTCATATATATATATATATATATATATATATATAACTATATTTTTAAACTAATACTTAATTATTTATTTGAAAAGAGTTTTCATTTCCTTTTATCAATACCTCATGAATTTATGGAAATTGATAGAAATTTAGAGTAATGGGTTGGTTAAAGTTATTAGAATATTTAAAAATGAAAATGATTACTTATATATACGAAAGACATTACCGCACAGTTACACAAAAATGAACAACAATCAGCTATGTGCATTGTACAACGCTATGACAGACAGAACTCAGAGTTTGAAGTCCATGAAATACCCATTCTCCAACTTCGTCGCCGACCTATGTCATACAAAGTCAAATTAAATAAATGGTGTGATTGCGTACAGTTTCAAGCCCGGAAGTTGCCTTGTCTACATGTCATAACTATTTGTTCATTTTCTCATCTATAGTTAGCCACGTTCAAAATCAAGACTATTGGTCTCTTTACACGGGTCCAATATATGATACCTAACCCACACATGAGAAGAAGCAAAGCTGGAAAATCAACTACAAACCGTATTCATAATGAAATGGATGACCCAATTCCCAATAGGCCTAAGAAATGTTCATATTGTAGAAATGAAGGTCACAATAGAACAAATTGTCGCTATAAATAGTTATATTTAAATGTAACTTATGTTTTTAGTTTAATGAAAAATGACGCATCTAACTTTTAATTTATTTATGTTTTTAGTTTAATGAAAAATGACGCATTTAACTTTTAATTTATTTATGCTTTTAGTTTAATAAAAAATGACGCATTTAAATTTTAATTTATTTGTTATCAATTTGAAAAATTCCACACTACATCACTTATGTACACCAATCACAAATATTGCGAAATTATAAATGTATTGAAATCATGCTGATGTAGCACGATTTTAGTGTAATTTAGTTGAACTAAAATCGTGCTGATATGGGACGATTTCAGTGTATTCTTTCTGAACTAAAATCGTGCCACCTCAGCACAATTTTAGTTTAGAAAAAATACACTGAAATTGTATCACATTAACATGATTTTAATTAATCCATAAAATTGTGCTATATTGGCACGATTTCACTGACTGCTAAACAAAATCGTACTATGTGACACGATTTCTTTATAATGATATTGCTGTGACATGACACGGTTTACCTAAGGTGGTAATTAAAAAAAAAATTATTCATTCTAGAAATTTTCAAACAAAATTGCGAATGAGAAATTTGCCGTAAAAGTTTCTCATATAATCATCAAACATAAAGAATAAGCTATTTAAAATTAAAGATATCCATTCAGATAAAAAATATTGTACAAACTTATCATAGTAATATTCTTCATATATATATATATATATATATTAATTTCTCCATGCATTATGTAATGAAAGAGCCGTGAATTTGGAAGGTATAGCTAGTAAGGTTGTGTACTTAGTAAGAGTAGTCTAGTATTGGAAGTTTTTGCGGTCTAGGCTGTTAAGTGTTAGTGTGTTCTTATATGTTAGTACACTGGTTGTTGTATAAAGAGTTTAAGCACTTTTTTTAAATCTATTTATTTAATTTATTTTTTTCTGATAAGATATACATAATATTTTCTAAGTATTAAAATCATAAAAGATAAAAGATATCATTCAAAGTTTTATAATATTAAATTTTAAATCAGGTGTAATTTATTATTTTATTTTTAAAATTAAAAATATTATTGATATTAAAATTTACTAATTAATATACATAAACATTTTATTCTACTTTTAGATAATTTTATATTGAATTAGATCTAGAAGTCCGTAAGTATCATACAACTCACAATAACAAAATTTATACAGTCCTATATACACTAATCAATAATCTTATATGATAAAATTAATTCATATGACTTTTCTTAACTAATTTTTTTTAAAACAAAGTTATTTTATATAAATCTCCTACCACCTAATAATCTTTATTTATATAATTATAATATATAATTAGAGTCATAATATTTTTGTTTTATCGAGTCTTCCTAAATAATATGTATATTTAATTAAAAAAATTTAATTTATTATCGTATTAAATAATTTCATAAGTTTAATACTTTAAAACTTTTATTTTAATTATGAAAAGTTAAAAGATTTCAGCTTCTTCAAATTGAAAATTTGACCAAATATGATTCTCCGAAACCATGATTTCATTGTAATATCATTTTTTAAGAGGTAAAAGACTTCTACCAAGTATCCGATACAAGTGATTTCAAATTCTCATAAAACTAAAAAAGAACCTTCTACCAAAATCCTCAAATTTAACTTATTTATACTATATTTTGGTGCATCGTATTTCATAATTTATCTTTTAATAAAGAAGTAATTAAGTTAATTTTTGTGTTGTACCTGACTCCACGTTGCCGATTGCTAATATTTTCACTTGAAGCTGCCACGTTATTTTGTAGCAATATTATATATAATAATGCTTAGGAAAAAGACTTTAGATGCTTTAAGATCTTTTCTTTTCACACAATCATGGGATATTGCATTAATATAATGATAATTAGTGGCTATAATGGTGTTTACGACATAAGAACCTTGCAGTGCGTGTTGATCACAAATTCAGGTCAAAAGTTGAGGCCCCTTGGATTAAAATATCCAAACAAACAAACACCGTCACTAAAGACATTTCACATTCAATTCACTTCTTAGGTAAAGTTAATTGTGACTTTGAAATGAACACATATAGATAAAAAGTGCCAATGGAAATGGAATTGAGGACAAAGTTTTTCAATTGGCAAAGGAATAATGGCCCAGGGGAACAATGATCAGAAAGTTACAATTTACAAAAGAGACATCAATAACCTAAAATTAATGTCTATAACTGTAAACATCAATCAAATACAGACCTATTATCCATTTTTACAATAATAAGCTGAATCATTATTATAAATAATAATAATAATAATGGACATATTTTCTCCTTAAATCATACTATCAATTTTGAAATTGTTATAATTTTGTTGGACGTATATTACTTTTACACTATAATTAATGATCAAGCTCAACTTGGTCAAATATCATAATAAAATTTGTTACTAGAGAGAGTTCGACGTCTAAATAATATATTAAAAAAATATTTAACATCATAAACAGAATTAAAACATTCAAATACATTCTCCAAAACTATATGTAAGTCTTATGGCTGCTCTCTTTGGAAGGTTTTGTCTAGTAGACGTTTGAACGTGATCTGTTAAAACTTTTTATATAAGAATTAAATTATAATATCGTAAACAATAGTTCTAGAATAAAAGTTAACTTAAAATTTAATTTTAGAGATAAATAAGATAATATTTATTTTTTTAATAGAAAAGTTATTTAAGTAAATAAAAGTTAGTTATTTACTTTTTATTTTTATAACAACTATCAACTCTCTCTCAAAAGATATTTTCTTCACCAACTATCTCTAAGAAGATATTCTGTTTATAAAGCTACCAACTCTCTTTTTCTTTAAAAAGATATACAGTTTTATTCTTTTAAGAACCACCATCTCCTGAAACAATTTCTCTTTAAAGCTTTCTACATTCTCTCAAAATTTATGATCTCATAAATCATCAGATTGACAATCAGAGGACATCCCCTAAATTCTTAGTGTTGAGTAGATGAAGAGTGTCCGATCAGATTCTTGAACAGAATTAGATTAGGTGGCCTGTGATTTTATGGTTTTTAAGTATCTCTACCCTATAGAGGTAAGGGAAACTAGTTTAAATGTTTTTAATGGATATTGTAATTATTTATTTTATTAAATATTAAATATGAATTGGATGAATTTGAATTGGATGAAATGAATGTTTATGTATGGTATAATGTAGTATCAATGTTTGTAAATGATGTGCATTGTTTGGAGATTTGGAGATATCCTGACTCTACTGGTACATTGGATTCACATAGATGAAGATTACTAATTAGTGAAGAGTCGAAGGAGGTTCATATGGCTATACGGAATAGTCTGTATCCGAGGTTTGAAATATGAGTCCGATCGAAATAGATAGGTGGTATATGACAGGTGCATACCTCTGAGTCTAACTCAATGTACAAGTGTCTTCTGGAAGTAGAGAGAGTTTAGTATCTTTCTATGTGAGATGAATTATGAAAGATTGAATTGTTGTTTGGTTGATTGAATTGTTGTTGTTTGGTTGAGATAGAAATCCAATTTATGAAAATACAATTTTTTAAAACTCTCTAGTTTGTCCTTATTTTTGTGTGGTGTTTGTTTTATTTTTAAACTGCGATGCACGTGATGATCGTGTATTACACGTGAGTAGAAGATTTGACAGGTGTTGTGAGTCCCAAGTAAATTGTTGAAGAAATTTTATTTTATTTTATTTGTAATTTTACAAAATATTTTTATTAAATCTTATTTGGAGAAATATATTTTGAAATTGATAATGAATATATAGATTTTTATATTCAAGTTTATTATATAATTTTTTTATACAATAAAGTTTTTATTATATGAAAAATATGAAATATTACATAAATCACTCCTTTTATGCTTCACTTTAAACTATTTTACTGATAAAAATAAAAATAAAAACCATCTCCAGAAATTAAACTCTTAGATTTGCAATGACTTACCCATTTGCAATTGAAGCATGCTCAAAAGGTGAACTATGTATTCTAAATCAAAGATTAACTAAATGACAGAAAGAACGGAATTGAAAGAGAGACAACTGTGATTATTAGATGAAAAGTCACATTCGTTGCTATAAACCAATTGTAATATTAAATTTCAAGACCTTGACCGTTCTTGAGGTTTAGAATTGGAGTTTAAAGATATGAGATCGTCTGAAAGAATAAAAAAGAAGGATAACATCACACATGCTTAGGAACATAATGGTAGCAATGTGTACATAGAAAAGATGATGGTGATTTTAATTTCAACCTCAGAATTTCAGGGAGTAGATAGTAGTTTGTTCCACATTTTGTATTTTCCTTCCTAACTGTTCAATCCATTATAAATGATGAAGTTAAAAAAAAACATCATCTACAAAATTAATTAGGCAGTAAAAGAACAACATATTACTGATACTTTACAAAAAGACTAATGATACCTTAGCCGAAGTAAAATAAACTAACTTTTGATTTGTAGAATAAGCTACTATCACAAAACCTAAATCTTAGGTTATTTTCTCTTCCTTTAAATTCCTCCTTTAAGCTTATAGTAGACTCATGTTTTGAAGTAACTTGGTCCCTCAACGGAGACATCACCAAAACAAACATAATGTAATTAAGTAATATTATTTTTATTAGAAAAATAAAATATTATGTTTTATAATATATATCCAAAATAAATTATATTAAAAAAATATTTTCATAATAATATGCAGAAGATTATAGTTTTAGTTAAACTATAATTTATTATATATCAGTTTTCAGAAGTAAATTTATAATTAAATAAACATCAGTTTGACTGGCGCTAATAAGGCCCAAACCCGAGTTCACACGTAGATATAATATCTTATGCTTATAATCTGCCAAGCTTTAATTTAATAACTCAGCCAGTATATAAGTTATTTAATTTAGGTTAAATAATCAACATATTTTATAATTTAATTTCTACATGTTATCACGGTGAAAAATTTATAATCTTAACCAATAATTATTAAAAAAAAATTAGAAACTACCTTTATATTTCACCAATGAATAGCATATTTAATCAGTTTATAAATTAGTTCGACTAATAAAAATATTTAATAATTATTTTAAATGTAGTTTATTTTGTAAACTTTTAGTTTATAGAAATTATAAAATAAAATACTTCAACTAATTTTTAAATATTAAATTTTTTTTTTGCTTAGTATGTTATATTTTAATATTTTTATTATTTTTAATTTGTTACTATTTATTTTAAGTTTGTAAAATAATTAATTATTGAATCACTTTTAACTTCTATTAGATCATTTTTTTTTTAAATTTTTTATATAGTTCAATTTAAAAATAGTTATTATTATAAATTGAAGTAATTAATATTTTATTATGAAACTTATACGTAATGAAAATTGTAAAGAATAAATTTAATTTAATAATAATTTAAATTTGAGAAATAAAAAAATTTAAATTTCTAAAATATATAAAAATTAAAATCGATTAACGCTTACTATATCAACTTATGTAAATAACCTTATCCAAATATAAGAAAACATATACAACCTTTGAAAATAAATATAAGCACTCAAAATGTTTAATGAAAAATTAATTATTTTTAAAAAATCTAAAATTAGAATTATGTAATAATAATATATTATTGTCTAAAAAACACAAATATCATTAATAAAATAAATCTTATGTAACTATATCTTTTATATTTTTTTATATTTAGCAATTAATTTATCAGTTACTTAGTTTAGCAAACTCCTCTAATCTGAAAAGTTAGCTTATCAATCTTTAACTTAAAATTAAAAAACCTCTAATCCGAAAAGTTATTAGCTTATCAATCTATAACTTAAAATTAAAAGCTTATTAACTAGTAGTTAATTTATCTATTAAAAGTTAGTTTATTAATTATTAACTAGGTTATCATATACCAATAAACTTAAACTAATTTAATTTCACATACAAATGAATAAATGAATATCAAAATGTTGATTATTGAGCCCTTGTAAAAGTCCATTGCTCCTTGCCATAGAGAGAATGCTTAAAAAAATATTTTATTGCTCAAGTTAATAACTAAGTAATATAAGTTTAAGAGTTATACTCTATTTTTTTAAGTGTATTTTTTTCACAAACTTATTTTTTACTTTGTTTATTTATTATATCAGGAGCTTTTCCTATATACACAATAATAAAAAAAAATTGTGAGTTAGTTTATTTTATTGGAAAAGAAAGAGGATATAGAAATTTTATAAACGTGGTATAATTTTTTCTTTTTTTAAATTACCAATATCAGTAAGTTGTACAACACAATTTACATTTGAATTCTGACAAAAAATAGGTGTTTGGCCAACACAATTTTTAAATTTATATCAATAATGAGTTAACGACTAAACGAGTAAGACATAAAAATATAATATTGAAACAAATAACATGTTATTTTTTATTGAATGGATAACTCGAGGATCAAATTCAAATAGAATTATTGTGTTTATTTTGAAATTAAATCACTCAACCTACTTAATTTGATCTAAGTTTTTGCACATTAAGTAATAAACTTTGTATGTTAAACCTAAAATCTAACTCAATTCATCCAAATCATACTAATAAAAATAACATAAATATTATTTAATTTACTTTATTATTTTATTAACTAAATGTATATTTTAAAATATTAAATTATTTAATTCTTCTAACAATATAGTCTATTTTTAAGAAAATATTTAAAAAAATGAAATTATAAAATTTAGTAATAAAATATATATCATGAAACTTGTATCCCTATTGAATTAAAAATTAAATCTAATAAAAAAAAATATGTAAATTTAACCGAATTCAACCTATTTTTTCATTGGATTGTGTGATAAATTTATTCAAACCCAACCGTTAATATATATACTAGATTGTCTGGAGAGTTTGTTCAAACATAACCCAATTTATATACATACTTATCTATTGTAATCTACTCTTATAATATTAGATAATATATACAGTGTAAATATTTTACATTATGAACTATCGTGTTTTTTGTGTAATTAATTAAAATTAGTTAAATTTTATTAAATCAAGTTAATTTTTAATATTAGTATTATTGTAAGAACTATGAAGATAAAATCGAACAATTTTAATTGAATAATAATGCTAAAAATATTTATATCTAACTTGTCTTCTTCGAATTACAAATGATGAAAATATGTTTTTTAGGCCCTTATCAGTGTCCAATTGTCCGGCGACAGTGATGGATATGCCCTTATCACTGTCCAATATGTTTATTATATCTACTGGCCTTTTTTATTTATCATTGACATCTTCAAACAATGAATAAATATGGAAAAAGAATGATAAAAAAAATTATAACCTTTACATCAAATGACTGAGCTGGTTTTGGATATTCCTTTTGTTACCCACCAAACAAGTAATCCTATAATGGGTCGAAATGTTTCAGACATAGCATAGGAAGATGAAAGCATTTTGTCTTCCTTTCTCTATGATGCTTATCAGAGTCTTTTTAGTAAACACAATACTTTTGACATTCTACACCCTTCGCAATTTAACGTCAAATTAATTCATATTGAAAATCAGCAATGGTTTTGAAATTAGACTTACTTTTTATATCATTTTTTCAATATCATGTTTGCGATTGGTATAATTATCACATCTAAGTTGTAAATTTTGCTTTGGTTACTTTGTCTAATATAGTTGGAATCATATTATTGACACAGTTTTGTCATAGAAAGAAATACATTACGAGTTAAAGAAAAAATGTTTATAAATTATTTTTAGTCTTGAGATTTTTGAATGGATGGAAAAAGTTTCTATACTTTACGTAGAAAAAAATATTTTTCTGGAAATTATCTTATTCTTCATTTAAACTTCAAAGACTTATCTTTCATACTAAATCCCTTTCCCAATTCTATTGACAACTACTCTTAGTAGCGTGTCGTCCATAAAAATATATTTTGCGACAGTCACACCCTTTTGTTCCTTCACTTCTGTCTTCCCAACTTCACCTTATTCTCCTCAGTAACCTCCTAGTTAACACAATACCAAAAGTACCCACTCAGAAAACACAAACAAGTTAACTAGGAGAAATAAATAATCGAATTCCAATTATATCAAACCAAAAAAAGGTACCAACCAAATTCTTTCACGTGGGACATGCAATAGAAAAAAAGTGTTAAAATAATTACCTTTTAGTCTTATATATATCCTTTTAGTCTTTATATATATATATATATATATATATATATTCCAACGTATTCATGAATATTGATGACTTCATTGTTTACGTTAACAACTAAAACTTATGTTTATGATTGTTGGGCAAATCATAAAAAAGGAGAGAAAGGAAAACAAAGCGAAGATTTAAAATTAAGTAAGAGGAGATGGGCTTCAACCCAAATAAACAAATTCCTTAACTAAAAGTGGGTTGGGTAGGTCCATTTGTATAAAAAAATTATAGAAAAGCCTGATAGGTTCCTTACCTAAGTGCTTGCTTTTCTAAACTTTTCTATATTCTCAATTATGATCATTGCCTTTTTCAATACATTATTTAAACATCCTTGTCCAAAGTAATAGAAAAGATTAGCGGTTTTCTCTAGAATGTTCGCTGAGGCATTCCCCTTCTTCCAATTTTATTTTTCATAGTAGATTGGTTGGATTAAGATGAATCAAAATTATTTTCAGAAAAAGAATTACATAATTTTACTTCAACATTCATATTCGTAACGATCAGAAAATTGAGATCATCATGTTTTAAAATATTTCTAATCATAAAAATTTATAACCATTTTTTAAAGTACTTATGATTATTAGAAAAATGGTTCTTGAAACTCGTACTTTTAATATAGAAGATTTTAATTTTTAATTTGAAACATTGGAATTTTAATATATTTTAATGAATTATATGATATATTAAATTTGATCAGTAATTCACTAACCTGTAGTAGATAATTGCAATATTTTTAATAAAATGTTAACTAGTGTCCGAAGGACATTGAATAAGAAATTAAAAGAGATCATATAGAAATTTCTATATGATATTTAAATAAAGAAAAATGTTAGTTTGACATTAAGAAAACATTTATTTGACACTGTTTATATTAATAAAATATTATATATTAATAAAATAAATTTTAGCATTAAATGAGAGTTGAATGTGCATAGTGATATCACTACCGATAAATAAACTTTATGATTTCTTAAAAAATGTTCTCATTTTAACAAGATCCTAAAATAATATGTTTATAAACCCCGTTAAAATAATTGATACAAGAAGATTCCTGTATTTTGTTTTGAGTTTATTGATATTTTAAATCACAAATATAATATAGGAATTAACTAGATTTAATTGATTTAATTCGAATTAAACTTAATTAGCTACATATTGGAAACTGTAATAGCTAGAAAATAGTTATAGAATAAAATTTAATTTTAGAGATAAATTTAATAACAGTTAAATATATTTTTTTAACAAAAGAGTTAAGAGTTGTTTAAGTAAATAGAAATTGGTTATTTAGGTTTTATTTTATAACAACCACCAACTCTCTCTCTCCAAAGATATTTTATCTCTCTAAAAAAATATTCTATTTTATTTTTATAAAAACTATCAACTATCTTTAAGAAGATATTTTGTTTTATTCTAATAAAAACCACCAATTATCTGTTTATAAAAACATATCCCTAAATTCCTAGCGTTGAGTAGATCAAGAGTGTCGGATAAGATTCTTGAACAGAGGTAGGTTGTCAGTGATTTTAAACTTTTTGAGTATCTTTACTCTATAGAGGTAAGCAAAGCTAGTTTGACTGTTTTTAATAAATATTATAATTAATTGTTTTGTGAATTTGGATAAGGAGAGTTAGTTTGATTGTGTTTTGATAAATATTATAATTATTTGTTTATTAATGAATTGATTGTGTTTTCATAAATATTGTAATTATTTATTTATTAATGAATTGATTGTGTTTTCATACATATTGTAATTATTTGTTTATTAATGAATTGGATGAATGTTTATGTATTGTATAAAGTAGTATCAAATATTTGTGAATGATGTGGTGTGTGATGGAGATATAGTATCTTCAAGAAAAGAGATACCCGTGTTGAGATTATTAGGATGTACATTGTTTGGGGATTCGATCTAGCTAAGGAGGTATCCTAACTCTACTGGTACATTGGATTCATATAGATGAAGTTTACTAGTTGGTGAAGAGTCGAAGGAGGTTCATATGTCCATGTTCGAGGTTTGAAATATGAGCTGATCGGAATAGGACATATGGATTAACCCTGTGCATATGGGAACTGTACCTGAGGTTTGAAATAGGAACTGATCGGGACAAATTGTATTCGAGGTTTGAAGTTGATCGGAACAGATAGATGGTATATGATAGGTGCACACCTTTGAGTCTAACTCAAGGCACAAGTGTCTTCTGAAAGTAGAAAGTCTAGTATCTTTGTTTGTGAGTCAGTGTATGTATGATGTGAGATGAATTATGAAAGATTAAATTGTTGTTATTTTGTTGAGATAGAAATCCAATTTATGAAAATATATAGTTTTTTGAAAACTCTCTAGCTTACCCTTCTTTCTGTGTGTTGTTTGTTTTATTTTTAAAACTGCGATGATAGTGTATATTACACGGAAACTTGATAAGTGGTGCGAGTCTCAGTGAATTGTGACGGAGAAACTTCATTTTATTTTATTTGTAATTTTACAAAAATATTTTATTAAATCTTATGTGAAGAATTATATTTTGAAATATATAATTTTTATATTCAAGTTTATTATATAATTCCTTTATACAATAAAATTTCTATTACATGAAAAATATGGATGTTACACAAACCAGTTATTTAAATTTAATTAGAATTTTAAATTTTAGGTCAATCCAATTTGATAAACACTCTTAACATTAGATGTTCTTACTGGGAAAAATTAAACTGGCGTCTTAAAAGAGGTGATATGAAGTAAAGTATACTTTCTATTACAAGTGTGATATATATAAATTTTAGACTAAGCTGTTATTAATTCAAATCCAAATCTATAGTAACAATTCGATTAATTATCAAACTGTTGTAGGTGGAGGGCGATCTCGAGGACTATTGAATATAATGACGACTCCTTCCTCACTCCCATAGCTTCTTCAAACACCTTTATAAAATTTTATATTTCTAAAAACACTCATATGAAAAAGACTTTAATACCTTTAGGTAACTAGAGGTGTGCGGATTGAATTAATATTCAGATTCTGTAATTCTGAAAATTACCCTATTGCTAATCCGGAATAATAACTTTCAAGTAAAAAAAAAAAAAATTCTTTCGCAATCCTATCCACCCATTCCCTCTCCCTCAAAGACTAGATATTAACGGGCGACAATAATATTGAAGCAACAGTAAAAAATATGAAGTTGAAAGATGATATGAGTGGATCTAATTGAATCATTTATTATATTTATTTAAGGACATTTCATTCTTTCTATATTTTCTATGAAAATGTAGGAAAAAGCTATGAAGGTGGCAGAAAAAAGCCGCTCATAATGGTCCTTAAATTTCGAGGACAGTCTTAACTTATGAAAATAAATTGGTAAATTAAGTTTAACTTATTTATTTATTTAAATAAGTTAAACTAAAAACTATGATTTGACTTATTTAAAAAAACTAAATTTTGAGTATAATTTTATTTATAATTTGATAATTTTTTATTTGTCACAATTTTTATAAATTATGTTTAATTTTTTAATTTAGTTAATAATATTTTAATACTCTGCGATGTAGCTTTTCATTGGGGGAGCTCGGATCCTTTTTTTTTTGTCCAGTATGTATATATATATATATATATTAAGAAAAAATTTATTTAGAGATTAATTTTTAGTTATAAAATAGTTATAAAATGAAATGGTTACTAATTGTGACTAAAATAGTGATTAAATTAGATTTTGATTGTTAAATAACTACAAAAATAGACATAATGACTGAATTTAGTGACCAATTAAGTCAAATAATTGGTATCTAACATTACATAATAAAGTTTTAATGACATAAGTCACTAAAACCACCTTTTGTATATAATTATATACCTATTATTTAATCACTAAATTCAATAATTATGTCTTATTTAACAATAAAAAATGTAATTTAGTGACAATTTTAGTCACAAATGATAACTATTTTATTTAATAACTAAATATTAATCTTTAAATAACTTTTTTTTTTTATATATATATATATATATATATATATATTTGTTGAAGCTGGACATTTTTATTGTTGTGAAAAAAAAAAAATTTTCGAGAGGAGCTTGGCTTTGATTAAAGAATATGTAAAATCGAAGAAAATTGTACAATTACTGCATTAATTAACTCATTCAATTTCGTATGCTCAGTAGTTTGTTTGTTTTTGTTTTTTTTAATGTTTGGAGTGTAAGACAAGGAGTTGAACATGCATTCTGAAGGTTTATTGTAACATAACTGTGCCACAATCCTGGTATCTTGCAAGTTGCAATAAAATTAAAAAAGAAAACAAAAATTATCTTACGGAAAATGAAGAATAAGAAAAAGGAAATTTAAAATTTTGACACGGCATTATCCACGACAGTTGAAGAAAAAGAAACCATAATTAAAGAAAAGAAAACAACTCGTTGGGAATCTCTCAACTATACAAGTTTCGCTCAAACCCTAACAACCATATCTACTTATGGAGTCGAAAATAAATAAAAGTTTCTAAATTGGTATAATTTCTACATGAAATTTCTAAAATGTATAATTTTTTTTTCTTAATATGAATAAATCGTACACTGATAAGACAATAATAAATCAATGAAATTGTAAAAACGAAAAAATAATATTAGTTAATTAAAATAATTAAACTTTTACAAGATTTTAAGGTGGTTAGACAATTTCTATATAAATTATTTGGAAAGACAATTTAAACTTTTATTATATAAAGATCGTATCTCCATTTAACTATCTTACATAAACTTTTTTTATAACAAGTAATTTTTAATCATTCTTTCATTTTAATTAATTTTATATTTATTTTAATTACTTAATCACAATTAATTTTAACAATTACATATTTATTAATAAATAAAATGATTTTATCACTATTTACACTACCTAAGCATATAACTCTGAATAATAAAGACAACATTTATTCACAATGATAACCATTTTAAAAATTTCAAAATTTTTGCCCAGTATAAAACTATTATGTTTTTCATAGTATTCAATATTGTAAGAGTTCTTTTTTTAAAAAAAAAAAAATATGGTTGCAAATTAATTTTAATAAAAATATTACATATGTACATTTTGAATTTTTTTATCAACAAAAATTAAATTAAATAAATAAAAATTATTTTAAGAATGTTTCAATTCTTATATAATAGTTGTAATCTATTCTAGAAAGGAATACTTATATACTTATCGCCTTGAACGTCACAATCCTTCCGAAGAACCCATACAGATTACAGCTTTCTTCCCATGCTTGGATTATTCTTCCTTCCAAGCCAAAAATATTGGACTCAACCACCGGTACAGTGAACTCAAAGGTCATTTTTATCATAACTGTGTAAAATTATTGAATTAGTAATTTTTGTTTGAGTAAGTCGTGGATGGAGATATAAATTGAAATTGAATTCCTAACCAGAGTTTGAGGATATTAAAATCGTGCTTCCTAACACGTTTTATGTTTTCAGAAAAAAATTGTTTTCAAATAAGTCGTTCTATTAAAGATCACTTTTTTTTTTTTCATTGTCAAAGTTGTGCTCCATAACACCTTTTTTTTTTATTTTTTATTTCCTCTGAATTGCTTTTTTATAATCTGCAAGAAGATGAAGCATCATTTTTTTTATTAAAAATGACACTGAAAAAAGTATTAACGTGAGTTTTCGTGGGATTTTTATTTTTCGCAGTTTTCTTTTTCAGTTTCGAAAGCAATTCGATTCAAAGTCCGAATTCCCAGTTCCGAATTTCCGGAGTCGAGCTCCATTCTTCCTTCGTTCTTATTCTTCGTAGTTATCATTGGTTTTAAGTTATTGGAAACAGCGATACCACGTTGTTTTTAGTGTGTGTAACTATTGTTGTTAACAGAAGTGCAACCCTGAGCTCTTGAACATAATGGAACAAAGACTTTCATGTCTCGACGTTTTCGTTTTTTAAAAACTCTCTCTCAACATTTTCAAAATCTTATGTTTAATAAAATAATGCTATTTCATCTTCTTGCAGATTATATAGAAAACCATTTTAAAGAAAAAAAAAACAAAAAAAAATCCGAAAAGATGCTATGGAGTTCAACTTTGACCATGAGTATAGAGCATGAGCTCCTGCCATACCCAATTCCCACCTGATAGTGCATAAGCTCCTGCCTTACCAACCCATAGATTGGGTATTCGTTTGGAACCAAGTGTATATATAAACTCTGATATCTTGATGAACACTTGTGGCGGTCTTTGGATTCATTCCTGTGGCTTTGTTAAGGTGCATTTGAATTCCCCACTTACCTGTTGATGAGTAGTTCCTGCAAGACAAAACACATTGCACCACCTCATTGGTTTAGGGAGTAAAACCTGCACTGATACAGACCTGGATCCGCTTAACCCTCATAAAACAGGTTGTTTCTGTCATCTGAATATTACATATGTGCACTTTAAATATGAACACATTTCAGTAAAGGTTAGGCTTGTGGAGAGTAGCTGAGATCCAAATGAACAAAGAGATGCAGGAAACGTGACAAGAAATTATTCTCTGTTAACTTTTCTGATACCAAGTAAGAACAAACTGTAAACATGAAGTAACAAGATTAAACCTTCTACTCTAATTTCTATCAGACAAAACACATTTCATAAGGGAACTAGTAATATACTTAACACGTCTTCGCCTTAAACTATATAGGCCTAACAGAGTTCCTTAAGCTTGGATTTTTTAAACTACGGGAAATCACCAGTTAATTTGACATTATATGTTTTCAGATCAAGTTCAGAGTTTGAATACAGAGTTAGATCGACACTTTTTTTTTATTATTCAATTTTATTCCATATCTAAGACTTAAAGATATCTATAATGAAATTAGAACAACTTCCCTATATGTCATATCCGGCCATTAGTTTTCTTTGGTATGTTGACAACCATAAATTAACACTCTCAATACTGTATGTCATTTTATGGGTAAAAGAATACATTATATTTTATGTCATTTTATGGGTAAAAGAATACATTATATTCATAAGTGAGCACAGCAGGTCTCTTTATGTGTAAAATACTTATGTATAAAGTTTGAATATACCTTTTGTGTTTTTATTTTAATACATAGAAAAATAAAAAAAATCTTTTTATATAATATATACAAAAAAAACTTTATTTCTTATAATTTATTGTTCCAACATGAAATCTCTAGGGTCAGTCATCGCATCCGAAGTATTATCTCTTTGGATCCGAGCGATGTCATCTCAACGAATTTGAGGTCGGAATATTTACGGAACCTATTTCCTTAGTTTTTGACTAAGGAACTTGTTCCGGTACACCGAATATAGTCCCAACTCACTTAGGAGTTGAAGCCAAAATCAGTTCATATACACCTTCCTTTCTAATCTTTCGAAGTGTCTTTTAAAAACAAGACTGTGACAAAATTTTAAATTTTAAAACAGACAATATCTCAAATGCAGTAACTGACCCTAAAACTCAACTCAACGAACTTGAAGACTTTGAAATCCTCTTTAAGAATAAAAGGCTAATTTCTTTAAGATTTAGTATATACTAAGAAGCTCAACAATATATCACTTAAAGTCAATTGTTTGGTACATTATGACTTATGTTCAGATATTATATCTTTTATCTTTATTTATTATTAAAATTTCTCTCTTTAAATTATAATACCACATCTTATAAATCCTTCATATTTAATTTTCACTAAACTTCTGACTTATGAATATTTAATAATATTTATTTTGTTTGTCAGTAAAAAAATATTATATAACAATAGGGTAATTAAGGACCCTAGCCCGTTTAAATAATACATATAACAATATATAGATACATATTTAGCTCAAAAAGTCTCTTCTTACTAAAGTGTACGATTGCAATTCAACCCTATAAGAGATATCTTTATATGTACATGAGATTTAACAATATAAATACAGATTTAACAATATTTATTAAATTTATGTTAAACTCCCGACTAGTTTAGTAGAAAATAAAAACGTAAGTGTTTTAAGTATAATTTTACATTGTAAAAGTTATAATTTCATTTTTTTTTAAATTATACTAATTCAAATTGAAAGACAAAGCTAACTACAAAGACAATCACAATGATCTCTTCTTAATGTACCAACTGAAGTCGCCTTTTTCATATGCTCTCAAAAGAGATCCTGTACCATCTTGACTACATTCAGGATATCGAAGGTCGTACAGGCCAAATAAGTATATTTAATTTGTCTACTAGAATAAAAAGACAAAAGTGATATCAATTATGTTAAAAAAAAAGCATACTAATAACACGCACCAAAACACAGAGGGGTTAATTATTTTAATTAATAAAAGAAAAGGAAAGATGTAGGGAAGTCGAAGGTTGAGTTTCCAAATCGTAGTCATCGGTTGCAAGGTTTTTCCTTAACATATATTTCCTCTTTTCAAAGATCTTGTGCTCAATTAGCAAGATGATATATTATTGAACAGGATCTGACTTCTGGCCAAGAATCACTTGAGGGAGTGAACCTGGACAGAAGATGGACGAAGAGAATCAGCATATAATATTGGCTACTTCAGACAATGAAAAGAAGAAGATCATTCGTAGGGAAGTTGAAAAAAGAAGGAGGGCAAGAATGTCTGTTCTAGGTTCAACTCTTCGCTCTTCACTCCCTTCCGAACTCGCCAAGGTTGTCCTTGCTACTATATTTTTTAATACCAACTCGTGATATCTACTGCAGCTTTTTTGTTTTAAATTAAGGCTTCGTTTATTGTGGGATATTTACAGATTTGCATAACAAAAGGTGAGTTTTGGTTTAGATGTTTTCAATTTTTTCTATCAGTAAAAAAGAATTTAATTAAATGAAAGCATAAAAAAGAGTGCTTTAACTCTTGCACACAAAAAACATGCACAGATCTTGCATCCTACATAAACCTACAGCCCCTAAGGACTGTGTTTTAACTTTCATTTACAGAATCATGTAACTGTTCATGATTCATGAAATGGCAAACAAAAGCAAGCCTAGTCATATTTAGATGTTTTCATTTTTGTGTTGAATTACAGGGAAAGCGTTCGGCATCAGATCAAATAGGCGCGGCCGTAAATTATATCCAAAACTTAAAGCAGAATATTGATGCTCTCCTAGTTAAGAGAGATAGTCTCAAACAGATAGTTCAAACTGAAACTGAACCAGGTCATTCAGGAGCAGTAGTGAAGAGTATCAACATCAATCTCATTCCAGGGGGAGTAGAAATTGCCATATGTAGTGGTTTCGAGGAGAGAAGTTCATCTTTATCTGAATTAATGGAAATACTGCTTCAAGAAGGATGTGATGTTGTTAGCTGTGTTTCCACTCGTGCTAATGGAAGAGTATTTCATACTATTAAGTCTCAGGTACCCAGTTAAGCTCCTTAATATTTTTTGTGCTAGTACATTAGGGTATGTCCACTACAAAAAGAGAGATAAAAAAATATGTACTAGAGGCTTGCATTTTGGCATACAGAGTTCTAGTTAGATTTTAAGTTAAAAAATAAAAATATTGAAGTATTAATATATTAATCATTAAACGAATGTTTCTTTTATGGTTTCAAAGTGCACCTCTCCTCTTCGTTAGACTAAACCATGTAAAGAATGTCATCAACATATTTGTCGGTGTAGATACTAAAAGTGAGAGATAAGATTAGTTATGACAATAGATAAAAATAAAGAAAAATAAGAAGTATAGACACTGATAATTTACACTTTACACTAGTATAAAGAAGAAAGAAGTGATATATTTAAAAGAAATAATGTGACTAGAAGAGAAATAAAAAGAAAGAGCTGTCTATTGTATGCTAACTCTTAAGGTATATATGCATTATTAACTAGTTTCAATTTGTTGAGACAGTTATATCAATGGAGCAAATGTAATACCTGGCTAATAGCATATGAAATTTTGTTTGGAGAATCACAAATGTAAATGCATGCAACGTTCTGAGTAAATGAAATATTTGTTGAGTAGGTGGAGGACTTGACACTACTTGATGTTGGTAAGCTGCAACAGAAACTGGATCATGCAATTTCATTGCCAAGGTAATTATGCTGTCTGAGTGGGCCAGGAACAATATGTGATCGCAACTACGATAAGCTTTCCCAACTTTCCTTTGTTAATCTAGTGCACTTGCTTGTACATTTATGTGAATTCTTGCTATTGCTAGTAGAGCCGATGTGTGAGCAGGAGAACAATATATGATAAGGATTTTCAGTTTACCTTTTTTAAATTCAAATGTTTGATTTTCCCATTGCTTTACCCTAACGCCCATTTTCCCTTAACTAGTTGGAACGACTGATCCCTTCTGTTTTCTCTTAACTATATCCTTGCTGATCAACTTGGTATTTAGTAATAATTATGCCATGTTTCATGAAACAAAGTTATTTCAGTTTCACAGTAAGTCTCTCATTTATTTTACCAAGAAATTGTCAGATAGACGATAGTAGGAGAAAATATGGATACAGATAATCTTTTAATAATGTTCTAAGTATTTGTTACTTTAATTCTTGATTTAGTGGAAAAAATAAAAACTTATTTTATAGTTTCGTTTACGACTAAAGATATGTACAATCTCAGAACATGGTGACGAGGATGCGTTTAAAACTTGAGGGTTGTTACAGTATCAGAAAAGGTGCTACAGTTATTTTCTTTGAGTAAATAACTGAATGAGTTAGGAGACACAGAATAAGAGGAAAGGAGAAAAATATATTAATAATAGTACCAAAACCTTTAATATTTCAAAAATGTCCTAGAATTTCTATTGGTTATGGTCCTAATAGAAATCTCCAAAACTTGTTTTAGAATTTCTCAAGAGCGCCGAAATCTCAAGGATACTACGAAAATTCTCTTATAAGTGGTTACGGTGTGTCTTTATTTATTTTTATCAGCGACTGTGTATCTGTTTTTTTATCAGAACTGCGTGTCTGTATATAATGCATCAATTAGTAGAGGCAGTACGTTTTCAGACAGAACCATATAATCAAGTTTTACACATAGCAACACAATATCTTCAACTTTGTAAATGAAATGGTAATTCATTTACGTTAAAAAATTAGATTGATTCATTGCTTGATATCAGTGAGTGAAAATGAAAAATAAAAATAAATATTCAGTAACATGCAAATCGATGGTATTCGATTTGTAAAGTGTATATAGATACACACAAAAGAATAAAATTGTTAAAAATTAAAAACTAAAAACAAAATTTTAAAAAGTTCAAATATATAATAATATTAAACTAAAAAAACCTTCATTGAAGCTTAATAAAATTTTATCCAATGATTGATTTGAATCAAAGTTAGACAGATTTTGGCCAACCCATAAAACCTTTGCTTTGTAATCCCAAATTAAAAAATTATTATGGATACTTTATTTTAGGTGAGCCTCCCAACTTCTCGTTCAAACTCTACCAACCAATTAAAGAGAATTTCACTAATTTACCATCTTTTGAACCCCACAAGTGATGTGAATGCCTTTAGAGTAAAAAAGCATGTGAACATACTGATAGTGAATGACTTAAAACTGCAAAATATATATATTTTTCTTTCGTGTATTTAACTCAACAAATAGTTTATAATAAATAATTTATACAAAGTATATGATATTTCAAAATATTTTTTATATAATCTAAAAATTATATAAATACAATTTTTTACAGAAAGAAATTTAAAATAAAAGTTTATGATTTTTCATGTACTCCTATACTTGTATTCATATCTACTTGTGTACCTAATACATTTATTGATAGTTCACAATATAACAAAAAAAACAAGAATAAACTATTGAAATAAAATTCTAAAATATGAAAGTATAAATAAAATAAAAAATTAGATTTTAATTCATATCTAAATATAGAGATACAAAATTTATACATCAACTATTAGATTTCAAATCCACTTAAATACCAATATCAACAATCATATAGACCACACATGAATTTATACACCAATCAAAATATTTAATAAGCACCTTTTCAGAAGACTTGTATTAAGTAGGTTCTAC
>Ga0099825_1001829_pt1 | contig 27705 bp, 11 predicted proteins | sample SiratroredBW_FD_76838 | JGI IMG/M metagenome (GOLD analysis project Ga0099825, IMG submission 76838) | Root nodule microbial communities of legume samples collected from California, USA - Siratro red BW | ecosystem: Host-associated > Plants > Roots > Nodule | place: USA: California | collected...
AAGCTCACCAAGTTTGTCAAACTCCCTAGCTCAATTGGGATTTTCCCAGTTATATTATTACTATAAAGTTCCCTGTCAAAAGAAACATATTCAGATTTGGGCAGAGAAAGATCCAGTGAATAATTAAAAATTGCATAACTCATCTGAATCAATGCTATTACGGGTTAAAAATTCTAATAAAAGTTAATATGGTAAAAATGTGTGTGCTATGCAAACGCATAGGATCTAAGAATTATTGAGCTTATTATGAGTTTATGTAAACTTTTGCAGGCAGCAAGAAAACTTTTGGACTATTTAAATAAATTATGGTTTCAATGGAAATCAAATCATAACCATTAGTATCAATGGTTTTAAAGAGTAAAAGAATTCGAACTCTCACCCTAACTCCAATTTGACTACTTGCTCTTTACCACGTCAAGCCTTTAAGGGGCAAGCAAGTGCATAAAATTTGGCTTTCCAGACAAGTTTACTAAGTATATCAGTTGCATTATCAAAGATAGGCTTGTACTACAACTTTGGCAAGAACTAAATCTCAAATAGATCTTTTACAACAACGTATTTGGTCTTGTGATAATGAGTATTCTAAGTTAAGTGAATAGATAATATAGCAATGCAACATGTTCTACTTTAGTTATAGATAATACAGCATTTGATTGATGTATAGCTTTCTTACAGATTTCACAGCTACATAGAGTAAAAATATCGCAAGAAAGAGATCTTTAATCAAGATGACCACCATAATCTGAATCAGTGCTCACCAACCTTCTATTACTAGCTCTATCTTTAGTCTTATATATCTTCACTCCATGTAAAAGAAGCTAAATTAGGTTTAATACACACCATAGCATACTTAAGGATGTCGACTACACGAGTATAAGGAATATGATACACACTTCGTCACTTCCATCATTTGTGGGAAAGGTCTGAAGCTAAAGATGTGAAGGAAAAAGTGCAGAAATATTTCAACTTTCAAGAACATTTTCAGTATGTTACTTCTGTGATAAGAAAACTCTTGAATCTCCAAACCAAGAATTTTCTAAGTTGCACTCAGATCTTTCATTTCAAAACATATCATTAACTTAAAGTAAACAAGTAATTTTATGAATAATAGTTTGCATATTGACTTTTAGAATAATATTGCATAATCACATCTGATTCAGTCATCATTATAATATCCATATCTTAACTTACAAGTATTGCAAATTTGGGAGTTGACCAAGCTGTGCAACGAGCTCACCCGAAAGGTTTGCATTTCCAAGATCACTACTCAACAAAAAGAAATGTCTTTTTTCATTGTATGCACACTGTTACGAACCAAGAAATTCTAGGACCTATGATAAATTTCACTAAACTACGAGTAAAAATAACATAGATATCTTACACACGGATCACCCTACTGTCATTATCGCAAGTAACATGGAACCATGTGCAAGGATTGACAAGGGTTGGATCCCAACTCTGAAGAACATTGTTAGGATCATTCACACTGGCCTTCAATGCAGACAGGGCATCACCTGTCACAGAAGTAATGGTCAAGTCCAATTAAACACACTTCATATGTAAAATAGACAGGAGTGAAAAAAATCAAACAGGTGTTTCTAATGAAATTTTGAGAAATAAAGGAAGTATAAAGATGAAATCCAAGTTTCTCAAGAACATTTTAAAATAAAGATTGGTTTCAATTTCGTCCTCTAACTTTTTTTTTCGATTTATTCCCCTAATTGTTGTTTCCACATTGCGCACAAACTCCTCCAGTTTTCTTACTCAATCAAACATGAGCCAGTTGCAAGGCAACAACAAGAACAGAAACAGTAAAATAAAGTAAAAAAGCATCAAGACACAAAGGAAGCTAAGAAGGTCACCTACCTTCTTGGTTGCCAGAAACCTTGACCCTGAAGTCAAGCACCAAAAATGCACAAAGAAGAAACAAACACCTGAAAGATGAAATCACTTGCTTCATGTTGGCCCTCATCTTCTCTCATGCACATGCACTTGAATATCCCTCATCCAGAGCCCCTCTTTACCACTAGTTGATCTCCATTATACCCTTCAATCTCATAAGCAAATTGACCAAAACAAATAGCAGTCAACTCAGAGTATCATACCGCCACCAAAAAGTCAATGTATGTTGCATTTTTCTGCCCAGAAATTTCTTCTTCTTGTTATTCTTCTGTCAATTGTTTTTATTTTTTATTTCATGAAAATTGTGATGAGAAAGAGAATCTTAGATGAGAATAATAAAGTGGGTTTATCTCTAACTCGCAAGATTAGTTTAAAAGGTAATTTTTTTTAACTGATAAATATATTATAATTTGTTCTGATCTCTAAATAACATCTGATTTTGCACACATTTCTTCATATTAAGAAATAAAAATCTTGGAATAACTTGTTAGAACATACTTTGATATCATTAAGTGAATTTTGTTAAATGAGATTTATTTACTGTTAGATGGGTGGTGGTTAGCTTCAGAAGACTCTGTGACAGTTAGAAGTTTGAATACAGAAGTAAGAAGAGATGGTCAAACACGTGCGGTTTCCTACCGCATTGCCCTTTCTGCATAATTTTACGACATCTTGTTTTTATCTGTTTACTTATTTCTGGCCATACACAGTCAATGTAAGCTCTTGCTTCTGCATTTATCAACTAATTCACACTTCTTTTACTTATACTTTGGCTATACACTTTGATGAGGTGAAATAGTGGTGAAATCATCATTCCAATGCAACCTATATGGTTCAAGAATGGAGAGAATAAAAATATAATTTTTGATGAAATTTACTTCTAAATTGGAAGGCAGTCTCCCTAAATGATTAATCATATTTATTATGATTTGTAATTTAAAGTAAGTTTCAATCAGGAAAAGCAAATGAGAAAGAAAAAAAAATATATCAAAAGAGAATGTTATTAATATTTCTATTATTGAAATTTCTTTTGAGATTTATTAATTTTAACGGGAAAAATATAATTATTTTATATCTTTAGTGATGGTATTGATATAAATTTTTTATTAACCAAGTGTCAGGTAATAAATTTTGAAAACTTTTCCTTAAGTACTTGTATAAGGAGTTGAGATTCTCGAAAAATAAAGAAAAAAGTTACAAGATTATAAGAGATAGAAAAAAGAAAGATTACTCAAAAGCTCGTAAAATTGGGAACTCTAATACCAATTTGAACTAGATAGGAAAATAATAAAAATCATACCAATTACATTCTTAACTCCTCTGTTTGTAATATTTAAACAAAATATGTTGAAATAAATAAAAAATTCTAGAAATGTTTTATCGTAGTCAATACAGAGATCTTGAAGATTTTTTTTCCCAATAACCGCTATTTAAAACAATATCATATCACAAATTAAAAGACAATACCACAAAATCCTATATAATAGCATGTCCACAACATGGAATTGGAGTTCAACTTGCTCTCAACTTTATACTCAATCATATAATCTTTAATTCACTAACTAGCTTGAAAGTTAGACCGTCTTTCATAAGTAGATCTTTATTAAGTGTTGCGCTTAATCCTCACTATGATCAGCACGTGAATTCAAACTCAGAGATCAGAGATCTTCCATAGAGAACTCAATTAAAAGAGGATCAATTTATGGTAATATAGGAACGAGATTTAACTATAGAAAAAAGCTAAAGTTATATATTATCACTCCACTATACTTATAAACAAAGCATTTGCACCAACTTACTCGGATTAAACAACAACCATGACTACATTATATGGTGCACTGAGCCAACATTTTGCCGCTTTGAGAGTAACTATGTGTTTCTACAAAGATCATCTAGGACCAGACAATTCATCTGGTGGAATATTTGAAGTTGAGTCATAAGCAGTGTAGAGATTGAAGGGGTTGTAATTTTTTTGGATCATATCCTCTTTCTTCCCCCATTGATCCCATTTATCTTCCAAACCTTCACCCTCTAGCATTCTCACCACCTCAGACATCTTTGGTCTATCCAAAGGGGAGCTTTGTGTGCATAGCAAGGCCAATTGGATTAACTCCTCTAGTTCCTGCTCGTTATAATCTCCCTGTAAATCTGCATCCACCAGTGTCTTCAACTTCCCCTCTTTCTGAAGTGCTTTCACCTGGATCAAAATAATGTCATTTGCCAATAAAAACTATTAGTCATTGGTGCTAACATCAGACATACTTGGTGCAACAACAATAAACTAAACAACAACCAGAAAGATGAGATTCTAGAATCTAGGACAGAAATTTGAATAGAATAGGGAACAAAAGAGGTTTCTAAACAACTAGGAATTAACTGTATTTAGTGCCAAAATATTTCCTTCAACAATATGATTTCAGTGTACCATCTTCAGTCTCATAATATTTAGAAAAGTTCATGTGGCTGCTGATTGATCTAGTACTAATAGCATATCTTCAGTAACATAATATATACTTACCCATTCAAGCAACATAACCTCATCATTAATGGCAAGTCGTGCTAAATTGAAAGCCCTCTGTCCAGTTATTATCTCAAGAAGCATCACACCATATCCAAAAACATCAGTCTTCTCTGAAGACTTTCCAGTTGAGAGATACTCTGGTGCTATATGGCCAAGTGTTCCACGTACAGCAGTAGTAACATGAGTTTTTTTGTAATCCATAAGCTTTACTAAACCAAAATCTCCTACAACTGCTTCAAAGTCCTCATCCAATAATATATTAGCAGCCTTGATATCACGATGAATAATCTTTGGATCACAATGATCATGCAAATAAGCAAGCCCCTTAGCTGCTCCTAGAGCAATACGCTTCCGAACTCGCCATTGAAGTGGTGGTTCTGATTCTGGTCGATCTACAAAATACAATCAATATACATAAAAGCATATTTGGAAAAAGAAAAAGAGACTACTGAAATTTAGCTGCTTTTATGCTATTTAGCTGCAGAGTTTATTTGTATTCTCATTCAACCACATCAAATGATGTGCTCAAACAAAATTGGATAATTTTGTGGAGAAAAAAAAAGGCACTAAGGATTAAATTTAAGCTACTCATATATCTCCAAATTGTTGTGTGAAGGTGCCCCTGCTAGATATAACATGTCTAACATACACAATTTTTCTGTTACAAAAATTAACAAAAACAAAGTAAGAAATTTGACATTAAAAGTAAGATTTGCAGAACTACGCAAAAGAACATGTAATATAAAAGATTTTTACTCGAGAAACAAGTTGAGGTAAATCAGTGACGAAAGCAATGAATATCACATTAATCTTCCTCGATAGAGTAGCCTGATAAAGGTACCTCGTAAACATGAATCTACACTTCCATTAACCATGAAAGGATACACAAGCAATCTTTCAGTAGTTGCCATACAAAAACCAATCAGGCGAAGCAAATTTCGATGCACAGCCATGCTGATCATTTCCACTTCTGTTTGAAATTGTTTCTCCTCACCCCGGATGCGTTCTTGGTTAATTCTTTTTACTGCTACAAGATCGCCATTTGTTAAGCGTCCTTTATAAACCTTGCCAAATCCACCTTTGCCAAGAATGTTTTTGTTACTGAAGCCATCTGTTGCAACTAGCAGTTCATGCAGCGAAAACCTTTTAAGTTGACCAAAGCTAACTTCAGGATCCTCCTCGGCTGCCAGTCCAGGACATAACAATTAGTTATGATTATCATAAACAGCTTTAATCAGTGTGTATGCCATTTTTTTCTGCTAATCAACTAACCTGCAATATCAAAGAAATAATCTGGTGGCTTCCTTCTTTTCCAGTAAACAAATACAATTACTGGAGCTGCAAACAACAGTGCAGCACCCACAGCAACTCCTCCAGCAATGACTCCAATAGATCTGAAACTATTACCTACAATACAAGGATTAACAGAATTAAACGGGAAACTGTAAGTCAATTTCAAAACTTTGCTTTGCATTGAATAGAACAGAAAAAAAAAGAAATTGGCATTATTATTTGATCATGAGTCACATTCTGTTAAGATAGCAGACAGAAAACCAAAAGTAAAATCCCAAATGATTGCAAAATATAGTGGTGTTCTTCAAACAAAAGGTAGGATACAGTGGTTGCCTCATAAAAAGGAGTCACTCAGTACAAAATTGGAAACTATTCTCTCACCCTCTCCTCTCATGTCACCCTCCTCTATCACACAAGTATTTCCCTTTTCTCCTAACACAATGCTAACAACTTGCTCCACTTTTCTTTTTTTCTTGTATATACACTTCCAAACTCTACTCTTCTCCCTTTCTTGACTCAGAACAAGGTCACTTAAGAAACTATATATTTAAGCATGCAGAACCTGTTCTGCTTAAGGTATCTACGTTGCCAAAGGCCATTGTTCAATAGCAATCAGTTTTTCCTTTTCTACAAATTTAAAACTTTCAAGTATAAAAATGTTCAGTCATAGAAATCATGCAAAATTACATAGCAAGCATTTGGGGAAAAACCGTGTAACCTATCCATTATCAATACCTCCATTTCTCTTTGCCTTTTGGCAGCAAAGGGCAAGGAAAAGTTAGTAGTGTATGGAAAAGAACGGAGTGGATTCAGCTTGTAAAAGAAACAAATGTAAATACCACCAAAACTGAAAACCTTTTAGACAGCATTAATTGGGAGTTGTATAACACCGTTTTTGAGCCTTTGCTTATCTTAGTGGCAAAACAATAATCTTAAGCCTACTCTCATATGACAGAGTACTTTAAGAGCTATATTCTTTGAAAAATTAAATTCATTACCAACAATAAAGCAAATAATAACAAACCTGAAGGATTTTGTTTCTGTGTAGCGGATGGTGAAGTTGGAGGTGTTTGATTCAAGAAAGTATTATTGCTAAAACTGTAAAAATGGATTAACGGGGTTAATAAAATCTTGATATTTCATCCCTTGTTAGTATTAGTAATCTAACCTACATAAGAAATATAGGACTTAATGTAAGATTTATAATGCCACTCGAACTATATGATGGCTATTGGCCAAGTTTTCTTGTGTTGTTCTTCGAATGAGCTCATCAGAACAAAAGTTCTTATTTGTACCCACCTGATAGGAGTAAAAGTTGAAAATGAACCATTGGTTGGGATATTCCCTGTTAAGTTGTTGTACGATAAGTCACTAGATTCAACAATGATCATGGTGTCAGGTTATAGACAAAATAACACAACAATGCATCTAGACCTATAGACATAGGAGTTAAACTCACAGAACTTGCAGTGTATCAATTGTGGTCAAACCCACAGGAATCTTTCCTGACAAGCTGTTTTTGTTGAGACGCCTAGTTCAGGGAGCAGAACCATTTCGTTAGCAGATAATAAACTATTGACAACAAACAATCATTAAGTAGCAAGTGCAGAGGGTGTGTGCCATAATAACTTGTTGGTAACTTATTCAAGTATCTATTTCATGTGATTATGTAGGATGATACTGAAATGGGCATATTTGGGTGCATAATGTGCTACCATTTTATGTTGGAAAACAAAAATTATGAATGCTGAAAAGGAAGAAACAAAATTGAAATATAATTAAACAAGTTTTGCTGATTAAAGATATGGAAAAGGGAAGCATGTCATACAGGCTACGTAGTTTTTTAAGATTGGCTAATTCGTCTGGAATTGGACCAGTAATGTTGTTCGAGTAAAGATCCAAACTCTGCAAGTTCGTCAAATTTCCAAGCACAGTTGGGATCTCCCCAGTTATATTGTTGTTATAAAGTTCCCTGTCATTGAAAAGGAACATATTTAGATTTCAGCAGAGTGATAATTTCGATGAATAACTGAAAATGACACAGTTACCGTGCCTAACAATACTAGTTTCAGCCAACAATCAAGAATTACAAGAAATAGTCGATGAAATATCAATAGAAAAATAGTGTCATGCAAAATCTGCTCAGCAAAGGAGGCGTAACTTTGAGCCAACATTATCATATCTATTTCATAACTTACAAATATTCCAAATTTGGGAGCTGACCAAGCTCTGGAACAAGTTGGCCCGAAAGGTTTGCATTTCCAAGATCCCTGGCCAAACCATATTTTTCACTTTATGCAGAAACTTTCATAAAACTACAAGTAAAAATAACAGATATCTTACAAACGGATCACGCTATTTTCCTCGTTGCAATCAACATGAAACCATGTGCAGGGATTTATAATGTTAGGATTCCAACTCTGAAGAGCACCACTGGGATCTATCATATTCTTCTTGAATACAGTCAGGGCATCACCTGTCACACAAACATGAATATAAAAATAAAAACAATCAATTGAAGCACCAAGTAAGTACAAAACGTCACCTTCTGCATTGCCAGAAACCTTGACCAGCAAGTGAAGCACCAAAAATGTACAAAAAACAATAGACAAACACACGAAAGATGGAATCACTTGCTTCTTGTTGCTCATCCTCTTCAATCAAGAACATGAATATTCCTCTGCGAGTTCATGAGCAAATAGACCTCGTTGACCATAAGATATTCATTGCAGTAGCAGTCAACTTAGAGTCGTATCTATCACAACTTAGAAACACTAATAATTAGCCTATGACTGTCCCCACCACCATGGCCTCTACATACTTTAGCTTCTTATCATTCATACTCAGCGACAAGTCTTGCTTTTGCATTTTTCCAACTTTAGCTTTTGCTTTTCTTTGGCTTAATAATTTTTTAATCTCTTTAACTACTTATGTTTTGTATTTTCTTATTTCTGTTTTCGGGATTGCTCCATCAGATAAATAGTTCAACAGTTGCTAACTTTATTAATATTAACAAATTAAAAAAAGATACTTTCTCTCTCAGGTTTACAACATCATTTGCGGTTACCCTACCAATAGTAACCATCATCTTCAATGGTGTCAAAACAACGTCCCAAGAAGAGGTATGAAAATTATACGCCAATCAACACAAGACGAGATATCATCACACAGGAAGCCTTCAACCTTGACTTGCTACCAACACCACCAACTTTCTTTTCCCATGTGCATGTTGCGTCGGCAAAGAGGGTGTTGATACCACCAAAATGTTGACCATACAACTAAAGAATGTTACAAGGTCCAAGATTGAAGACCTCGTACACATTCTGACACTTTTGTCAACTTTGTACAAAACAACAATGCATGCAGATGTTGAGTACAAGGAATAGGAATATGACGAAACAGTTCTTGCGAATTTCCTCGTCAAGTTGCCCAAACTCTCCAAACAAGAAGAATGGTTGTTCTTGAATGTGGACGAATCCTCAAACAAGAGTCTTTCTTCTATTAAGAATGGAAATATTATAAAATCTATCTCCTTACTTTATCTTTTGTTATCTTTAAATTTACATTATCGAATAAACCTTTCCTGATAAGAAAAACATCGTCAATAAATTTTTCTATAAACATTTATAAATAATAAAAATAGTTTCTTGTTAATTAAAATTAACGTGCATTTAGAAACTTTTTATATTAATTTCTTTTATGCGTGCGCATACTAATTTAAAAAAAAAAAACTTTTTTTTTTCTTTTACAAATATTTACCAAGAATATTCAGGCTACTAGAACTATAAAATTGTTTTAGGAGGCATGGCTTATTTTATTTTCACGTCCCTGTTGTAATTCATTACAACTTTATGTATTCACCTAATCCCACTTAATTCCTCTCACAGATTCTCATTTTATATGCTTTCATTCCAAATATTGAGTATTTTGGAGAATCATGAAGTGTGATGTGAATATTACCTACAATGATTTGAAGTGTGATGTGAACCTTTAGAAAGCATGTATTTTGTTGTTATTACTTGCTTTTAGGAAACGTTTGGAAGGGTGAGGAAAGAAAAAAAGGGAATGGAGGGTTGTTTAGTATGAAAAAGAGAAAAATTAAAGAATGAAAGGTTGTTTAATGTGAAAGGAAAAGAAAATGTCAAAAAATAAGTGGGTCATTGTTATTTTGGTTGCAAAACAAAGAAGAAATGTGTGAGAATGGTATACTGTTAACACAATCAATTGTTTTATCTCTTTAATAAAGTGAAAGTAGTGTACATAATAGTTTTTTGGTCTGTTCCTTTATGTCGCTCTCAATAATTTGATTAATTGGTTTATGTAGCATTAATATCCCAAAAATCATAGGAAATCTGAGTTGTTGATTAATGAAATGGTTGTGGGATTTAGCTGTCCTCAACCATTGGAACAGCAGCTTTCGCTTTTTCAAGTGCACCCTCGTTTACATTTTTGCTCACTCAAAGAAAGTTGGTATCTCTCTGTGTTTTAAACTTTAATATGAATTTTAAATATATTCAAAAAACAAAAAGGATATATAGATTTAGAACATTAAAAAATATAGAGATACTAGAAGAAAAATATGGGGTGTAGAAAGAAAAGGTCTTGTCCCTGATTTATAAATAATAGAGTGGGTTCTTGAAAGGTAATTATTTCTTTTAGCACCTTCCCACCTTTTTCCTGCATTTTCACATTTTCATGTGTGAAAAAGCCTAAACTGTCCATGACTGAAAATATTTTGTATTAATTGGAAATTTAATTTGTACCGTATAATCTATAATTTAAAAAATGTAGATTTCAAATATTACTACATAATCTAAAAACACATTTCACATTATATATTTCAGAATATTTTTTAATTATACAATCTAAATTATATAATTCAAAATATATTTCTAAATCCAAAAATTATTATCGATCATATAATATTAAATACATTTTTCAATTACATAATCCAAAATATATTCTTAAATTCAAAAATATATTTTAAATTTTACAATTCATGTATTCTCTGATCCAAAAATTTAAAGTCACAAGTATTTTTAACTTTTTCGACACCTATGAAGATAGAAAAAGCAATCGTCAATGGACCCAACCCCAATGGGTTAATTTGTTTAACCATAATATATGTGGACTTTCTTCAAAAAGTTTCAACTAAATCTGATTTTGCACCAACCTAACCTCTAACTTAAAATTCAATTAGTCAACAATGGATCCAATGATTTTTATTTATTTGTTTTATAACAATTTAGGTTATTATTACCTATCTTGTCTATCTTATTTGTTTGAACTATCTCTTCACTACATGCCAAAATTTCTTGTTTATTTACTATACTTCCCTGTCTTATATACTTTTCAAGATCCAACGGAAAAAAATAGTGAATTGCGCCAATTGGATCATTATCAGTCTTACACAGTTACACTTGATATTCTTTTCACATTCAATTCTAAAATCAAATGGATAATTGGATTGTGATATTCTGAGCTTTTCTTTTCCCTCCTCAACCAATCACGTTGATCTTAAAGCAAACAAATGTCTAATTATTTTTTAAATTAATCAAACAAATTTCTTTATAACTGACTTTATGAAAATAACTTTTGCTTTGGACATTTCATTCAGACTTCAAGTTGGCACGGTATCAGCCAACTTCATTGTCGATGTGGGACAACAACGACAACTTACAAACCCAGCGGAATTTTGTGCAAGGGTGAAATTTTTACCCCAAACAATTCACAACACAAGCCACGGTTGTTCTTGTTTTTCCCAAATAATGTGTTCTTCATACATAATCAGAAGTTAAAGTATTGACAAATTTCTTAAACATAAAAAAAAAATAGTTGTTAGACGTAGAAATCATTGCATAAATTTTATCCTTAATAATAACTTATTTTTCATATACATGATAAAAAGTTAAACTCATAAAAACCAGTTATTTACATCCTGTACTCCAAAAGTAATGTCACACTCACAGGCACTAAGTATTTTTCACTAAAAACCAAGAAGCAATTAATGATGAAAGTGAAGGAAGAACAAGTGGGATTTTGAAGGCAGACCAAGTAGCTTGAAATTCAATGACAAGTACATGATCATGAACTCAACAAACCTCCATGCTTAATGCCAACTGTGACTGACACACCACATTCACAGGTCTTTAGAATTATGCATGAATTGCACCCGTGATGGACTATTTCCTTTTAGCATATACCTACTACAAACATAATGCACTGTGATTATGTTAGAAACCAATCTCACAGAATCACTGATAAAGTTCAAGATGGTCTTACACTTGAATCCAAATCAAAATTGGATTAGTCTATACACTTTGAGAAGTAGAACATTGTTGAACTAAAATTTCAAGACAGCCTGTTACCAGAGAAATAAGAAGATAAAACAAAAGAGTGTCACGTGTGAAGTTTGATTATGCACATTCACTATAGGTTATATAATAACAGTACTTTATATTAGATGCCTTTGAGGTTTGTCCATTGTCCCTTGAGATAATGTTATTTATGACCTTGTTTCATATTTTGTTCTATTTTTTTTTCTGTAATAGATCCATTAGTGAGACACAACATGAAGTGAGAAAAGAATAGTAAGGAAAGCATGTTGCCGTGTACTAATTAAAATTAAGTTATACTTATCAGTGCATAAGTGTTGTTTGAACAAACTTCTCTAAAAAAAAACATTTGTAAAAAATAACAATAAAACTTAGAATTTCAGATTATCAATCTTCCTTTTTTTTGAAGAGGGGTTGTTATCCATCTTTATTTCCCCACCATAAAAAATAATATAAAATAAAATAAAAAGCATAAGTTAATTAATTTGTTTTGAATTTCAGTGTATCAATCTTGGACATATTGTTTTTTTAGAAGTATAAATTTAGAGTTGCATTGTTCACTACTATCTTCCTCTCACCCAAATTTAGGGAAGAATAATAAGTTCTGATCATTAATTAATTGAGTATGAAATAATATTATTTTGAAAATGTTATGCTATAGACATTTATAACATATATATCATTTCCTCAATACATGTTCATACATGTTCATCTTAGAAAACTATTATATATTTTCATTTTAGAGAATACAAATAAATTACACTTAAATTACTCAAATTATCCTGAATTATATCTTGATGACTTTAACTTAGTTGTTACAATATTATTTGAAATAATTGTATTAAGCATGTTTTTTTAGAGACTAACATTTAACTCATTTGAAAGCCTATTATAAATATATTGTGGTAGAATTATAAATAAAAAAATTTGTTGATTTATTAATAATCATTTAGAAAAAATTATTAACCATAATTGGTGATAGAATTAGATAATTGTATAAAGTTACTCTACTCGGTTGTGCATGATTATTAAGCTCCACTTATATTCAATATATTTAAGACTAAAATATAATTTGGCCGTCTTTAGTTTTTAATAATTATTTTGATTTAGTATTTTAAAAAATATATTTAATTTCCTATCATTTTTTAAAACAATTAATTCATTGTTCAAATTAAGATATTAATGTTGAATTATTGTAACATCTAAAATATATAATTTTAGAAACAAGAAATATAAAATTATATACTATTTTGATATTAGCATGAGTTAAAAACAATAAAATATTCGTAATATAGGTTCTACAGTATTAAAAAATATTTTCACTCGTGTAAAAATTGATAAAGTAAAAGTAAATTTCCAATTTAAATTTCAAAAATGTTAACATATTTGTACATACCATGATAATTTATATCATCAAAAACATATATATTATTTATTTGTTATCAATGTGGCATTAATTAATATTATTTATTTACATTTTTTGAAAAAATATATTTACTAAAATTGCATTGTGTTCTATACTTATGCAATCCTCTTATCATTATTTCTCTTATCATTTATTTGGCTCTTTTCGGTAAACGTGGCATAAAAGAAGGTACATGTTCTGAAGTATCATTAACCTAGGTTGATGTTGTTCTTGTCACATTATTATTTTTGTCTATACATAAATTTGAAAACAATTAACAATCTTGCATTAAAAAATCATTATTTCTTATGTATTTATGGTACATGTAGAGTGCATATAACAGGATCAAAACAACTTGTTGCTTTGGAAAATGCTAAAAGAAAGGAGGAATTAATATATTATATATCCTATATATTTCTTTAAATCTCATATCCATCCACATCAAATATTTTTTAGAATAAATATTCTTTCGCACCACTGCTTTTTATAATAAAATGTTATTTTTTAATAAAATAATATTTTTTCAGTTTAATAATATTTTTTCAGTTATTAAGTGGGTGTGAGGTTGTCAAAGGATCAGCACATGTGTTTATTAGAACAAATACTTCTTTTTACACCAAATAAAGTCTCACAAGGGAACCATGCTTTTTTATCATTCCCAACATAATTTATTTCATATTAAAAAATTATATCATTTTGGCTTATTGAGTTACTATTATTGGTTTTTTATTTGGGCAATTTGACTGTGTTGAGAGTGACAACCCTAAATCCTTTAATTTGAATGAAAGGTAAAAGTGTGACAGGTTGGAATTGGGATATGTGATCCCTCATAAACTTCAGAAAATCACAAGATTCATTTTCTCTGATCACCCTTGCTGACCCAGAGAAAACCTGTTTCCAAGAGAAACTTTTTTCTGTTCTCACTTTTGCCAATGTAGCTTACACTGTAGATTATATTAATCATATAATCTATTATATTAAAATAATTAATTATATTAAAACATTATAACAAGTATTAACATATTTACATATAATATTAAAGATATAAATTTATTATTGTCAATTATATGAATGACAATCATCAAGAGTCTATCAGATACAGATAAAAGAGTGTAGAGTTCTTTTGCCAATTCAAAAGCTCTCAAAATTCCATTTTTATCCAAACATACTCTAAAGTTACTAATATATACATTGTGATCAACTAGTATAATATAAGATCACTCCAGGTCAAGGATTTAATTAAACCAATCATTAAGTACTCAGTTACATTAAACATTGAAAGGGAAAAATTGATTGTTTATAGTAATTTTGTACAATTCAAAGAAGATTGACATCCATAAATGACACATCTACTGCAGCTTGTAGCCAAAAAAAGTGTGATCACTTTCCATCCTTAACTTCTACAAAAAGTTATTTGCTCTAAACCCTTTTGTGTTTGGTTTTTTTAAGATTAAACTAAGGAGCACAGGGTAGAGATTCGGTGGGATTTCCCACGTTATATGCAGAGTGCAAGTTGAGCTTCCAAACAAAGAACACCCCTACCTCTGAAACATAGAAAAAAGGTTTTTCACGGACTGGTTTAAGCTCCATCTCTTGCTGAGGAGATTCCTTGGTTCATTGCTTTTGTCTCTCTGCCAAAAAGCAACCCCATTTATAGGCCACTCCTTCTTCCACATCACGGGCCACTAAAATACAACAACATTTTTATAATAACATGCATGCATGATTCATGTATATGATATGATATACCAGACACAATAATATATCTAACCACATTCATTCATATAGCAACATAGATTGTTAAAGCAAGACACCCTCTTCCTCCAAGGCCACAACAATGGCCTCTGCTGGAAACAAAGTCTACGTTTTGCTGTATTTCTTTGTGACAACGTTGTTGTTGAGTTGTGGTGGTGTTTGGGGGCAGACATCTGCGATCTTTGCCTGTGATGTTGAGAAGAACCCTGCTTTGGAGGGGTATGCGTTCTGTGACAAGTCTTTGGGGGTGGAAAAGAGGGTGGCAGACCTTGTGGGGAGGTTGACATTGCAAGAGAAAATAGGGAACTTAGTGAATGCTGCAGTGGATGTGAGTAGGCTTGGGATTCCCAAGTATGAATGGTGGTCAGAAGCACTTCATGGAGTGTCCAACGTTGGTCCAGGGACACGCTTCTCCAATGTCATCCCTGGTGCAACCAGTTTTCCCATGCCTATTCTCACTGCTGCTTCTTTCAACACCTCCTTGTTTGAAACCATTGGAAGGGTGAGGCTTCTCTTGCTTCTTTTTCTCTTGTAGCTTTCCCTTCTTCACTGCTTGGCCAATGCTGTTAATTTGAGGTTTGAGTTGGTAGTTCTTTCTTTCTCTGAGTGTTTGGTTGGAATTTTTATATTACAGGTTTGTTTTCTCATAAACGCATATAGATGCTTGTTGGTTCTATTTGGAACTTTCGCTATTGCATTCACAATGCAGTTCGATATTGATTCAATGTTTTCAAACACCTAAATAAAACAATCTTCACTTCTCTTTATCTCTATCTTCTGATTACCTCATATCACTTATCATGTTTACTTTTTTTTCTCTTTTATCTTTTTCACTAGGTGTCAAATAACATTTTTCAATGTCCAAAATCATTTTATAAAACAAACAAGGACAAAAGCTATATCCTTTTCATTAAACTTTGTGTGTTATTCTCCTATTGAATTGGATTTTATCAAAAGTACTTTAAAGAATTACATCTTTGTCCAAACAGAAGAAACAAATTAGTCTAGTAGCTATCTTTTTTCTCTTATTGGAACTATTGATTATTGGTTAAGGGCTTTGTTTTTAATGCTTCTGGCTGGAAATAGTTAGGATACAAGTTTTTGTGACTGAACAACAAAATCAAACGAAAATGCAGGTGAGTTCTTAGCGGGAAATGTGCAGAATTCTGATGTTCTGAAATGAAGTTATATAAAAGATAGTACTTTAATTTAAGTGATTACCAGTTGCAAAATTTTAAAATGAAACACGCAAGAAATTTTGAGATGGTGCATTTAAATTGAAATAAAATGTAGAGTTCATGTGATATTTGAAAATATCAAGCACTGTAGTACAGAAAAGGGCCTGAACTATGAAGTAAATGGCTATTTGATTGCAGGTGGTTTCAACGGAAGCCAGGGCAATGAACAATGTGGGGTTGGCTGGTTTGACATATTGGTCACCAAACATAAACATATTCAGAGATCCAAGATGGGGAAGAGGCCTAGAAACACCAGGGGAAGACCCTGTGCTCACTAGCAAATATGCAGCAGGGTATGTCAAAGGTCTTCAACAAACTGATGGTGGGGACCCAAACAGGCTCAAGGTTGCTGCTTGTTGCAAACACTATACAGCCTATGATGTTGATAACTGGAAAGGAATTCAACGTTACACCTTCAATGCTGTGGTAATAAATAATAATAATCTACCATTGATCTAAAACTCATGCACAAGTTCTTAAGGATGGATTGGATGGGAATGCACAGAATCATGTTCATGCTTTTTTATGTTTTGCTTGTTGATGTTTTTAGGTGACAAAGCAAGACATGGAGGACACGTTCCAACCACCATTCAAGAGCTGTGTGATTGATGGCAATGTGGCCAGTGTGATGTGTTCCTACAACAAGGTTAATGGAAAGCCAACTTGTGCAGACCCTGACCTCCTTAAGGGTGTTATCCGGGGTGAATGGAAACTAAATGGGTACTTTTCAGTCTTTAAAAATCACCCTCTTGCTCCCATTTTATTTTCATTTCTGAAATATCTTTAGTCTGAAATTACTTGTCACTTTGAATATTAACGAAGTATTGATTAAATTTTCCAATAGTACCCTGAAGAGATAAATGTAGCAGTAGATGTAAGTCTAATTCATATGATATTTAGTTTGATAAGTTTATTTTATCATGGAAATGGTATAATCGTTTTGTTTTCTAGTGAGGAGTACTTCAGCTTAAACTACAAATGAAATGAGCCAGAGGAGTGTATAATGATGTTTATTTACCATCGTTGTTTGTTGTCTTTAGAATAATATGAATATTTGGCCTGTGCAGATATATAGTTTCTGACTGTGACTCGGTAGAAGTGCTTTACAAAGATCAGCATTACACCAAGACACCTGAAGAAGCAGCAGCCAAATCCATTCTGGCTGGTAAAAAGACTACATAATCATGTAGCATTGTAATATCATTGGCCACTGTTGAATTAACCAATTAATTGTAATATAATAACTGGAAAATGACTTTGAATTGGGATTCATCTTCATTTTATTTACAAAACCACGTGTTACATTCTTGAATCATGTGAGTTTTTCATGTTATTGTGTTTTACTAGAGTTATGATACAGTGGTAGTGTGAAATTCTGGAGTGTCTTCTTGCAATTTACATAAGAAATTCTTTTACTTATGTTTGTTGAATACATATTTTGATTTGGCAGGGTTGGACTTGAACTGTGGAAGATTTCTTGGTCAATATACGGAAGGTGCTGTGAAGCAAGGGCTTATAGATGAAGCAGCCATTAATAATGCTGTCTCCAACAACTTTGCCACGTTGATGCGTCTAGGATTCTTTGATGGTAATCCAAGCAAGCAACCTTATGGACATCTTGGTCCAAAAGATGTCTGCACTCCAGCAAACCGGGAACTTGCCCGTGAAGCTGCAAGGCAAGGGATTGTGTTGCTTAAAAACAGTCCAGGATCATTGCCTCTCAATGCCAAAGCCATTAAATCATTGGCAGTTGTTGGACCCAATGCTAATGCTACTAGGGTCATGATTGGAAACTATGAAGGTATCAAAATTTCTACCTCTTATCATTTGTTTATGCAACATGGATGCCACTCAGCCATGAACAGTTAGTTGGAACCCAATTTGGTTTTGGAAGATTGTTATTACATCAATTTGGTTCTTGAATAACAATTTTTGAGGTGGAAATAGTCTAAGTTAATGCTTATTGAAACCAAATTGATGTTATTAGATGATTGATGTCCCATAATACTTTGAGACTAAACTTTTTGATGGATTACATTGTTTGATGTCATAAGTTCAACACTTGCTATCTCCCTTTTGAGCTTAAGATCACAGTTAACAAGTACCTAACATTTTTGCAGGCATCCCATGCAAGTATACATCACCCTTGCAGGGCCTAACAGCCTTAGTTCCTACAAGCTATGCTGCTGGCTGTCTTGATGTGCGGTGCCCGAATCCAGTACTAGATGATGCCAAAAAGATTGCAGCCTCTGCAGATGCCACAGTGACTGTAGTAGGTGCAAGTTTAGCAATAGAGGCAGAAAGTCTAGACAGAGACAACATTCTTCTTCCAGGACAGCAGCAACTTCTAGTTACTGAAGTAGCAAAAGCATCCAAGGGACCTGTGATTCTTGTCATAATGTCTGGAGGAGGCATGGATGTGTCCTTTGCTAAAACCAACAATAAAATCACTAGCATCTTGTGGGTTGGCTACCCCGGAGAAGCTGGTGGAGCTGCCATAGCTGATGTGATCTTTGGCTTTCATAATCCAAGTAAGTCACTCATAGGCCTCTTTGGATAAACTTATCCTTAAGGACTTCAAGGAGAAGCCTAATACACTACATCTTCTTATGTTTTTTTTTTTTTTTTTTTCTTTGTCTTTGGATTAAACAATTTTTACACTCATTAATTCTTTTCTGTTTTAGGTGGTAGACTACCTTTGACTTGGGATGAAACAAGTTTGACACTCATGAATGCTTGTCTGATTCAGGTGGTAGACTACCTATGACATGGTATCCACAATCATATGTAGACAAAGTGCCAATGACCAACATGAACATGAGGCCAGATCCTGCCACAGGTTACCCTGGTAGAACATACAGATTCTATAAAGGGGAAACTGTTTTCTCATTTGGAGATGGATTAAGCTACTCTAGCATTGTGCATAAGTTAGTTAAAGCCCCTCAGATGGTGTCTGTTCCCCTAGCTGAGGATCATGTGTGCCGTTCCTCAGAATGCAAGTCACTTGATGTTGATGGTGAACTTTGTCAAAACTTGGTCATTGATATTAACCTTAGGGTCAAGAACAAGGGGAGTCTGAGCAGTGGTCATACGGTGTTTTTGTTCTCTACTCCCCCTGCAGTGCACAATGCACCTCAGAAACACTTGCTGGGTTTTGAGAAAGTTCACTTGGTAGGAAAATCAGAAGCACTGGTTAGGTTCAAAGTAGATGTTTGTAAAGATTTGAGTATAGTTGATGAACTTGGCAACAGAAAAGTTGCCTTAGGACAGCATCTGCTCCATGTGGGGAATTTGAAGCATCCTTTGAGTGTGATGATTTGAAACAAACCTTCAAATCTTCAGCACTCAGTGTTTTCTTTTTTCCTCCCTGATCTCCTTTTGAAAAATAGATTAAAGGGGACCAGAAATAAGTTTGAGGTAATTGTAACAAGTTCTCTTATTTCTTCATGTTCAAATATAAAAATTTGAAATGTTTTCAAGGCACTATAATATTATTAGTATTACAATATCTTTACACTGTTTAAGTTAAGCCATCTTTCAGAAGATCTTCAATCACTAGGCACAAGCATGGATTCAAGGAAGCTTTTCATTAATTTCTAGTACTTGCTAAAGTAAATAAATAATGCTCCTAACCAACATTTTCACAACTATGGCAGAGGTTTCATTATTTCATACATACATCTCTTCAGTATTCTCATTCAAGAGAGGCATTATGGATATTCATACTTTTATTAATCTCTAGTACTTGTTAGAGTAAATAAATAATGTGTTTTCAAAATTATGACAAAGGTTTCACTCTGATTACATTCTTGGACATTCTAATTTTCGGATATTGTAATCATTTAAATCATTCAATATCAAAATGAAATTATTGTGTATGTTCATAGTTCCATCATTCTTCATTGTATAATAGAATGCATTCTTATCCATTGAACAGCTTAATTACGTGTTGCCTAAGAGTTGATTGGATTAGGATAGTTTTCATGTGATTGTAGAATATAGGATACGATTTAAAGTGATTTCATTATAGGCCGACTAGTGGTGAACTCCCAACCGATATGACAGGAGGTGAGAGACGCTAATGATTTGTTAGATGAGAGTGGAGTTTGAAAGGGGAGGAAAAGAGGGGAAAATGAGTAAATGGTAAGTTGTTTGGATGTACAAAAAGTGAATAGAATTAAGTAAAATTGGTATAGAAATTTATAGTAAATTGGATTAATGTGATATTAAAGAAAATTGTAAAAGTTATAATAAAATAAATCATCGGATTATTTTTTTAACGTGTATTTTTTTAACGTGTGCAGATTGTATTTGAGTAGTGATTAATTAAAAAGAAACAAAGATATTCTTTTTTTATTGTTTATTATTTTGTTAAATTTGATCCATGTTCATAAAATGTTTAATTATTTTTTGTGAAAAATAGTTATAGTCACTTTTTTAAAAGTTGGGAATATAATCACTCCAAAAAAATCGTTTTTATCTATTGGAAAAATTAGTAAGTAATAAAAAAATTATAAGTAAAACAAAATTACCTACGAATTATTTATTAAAAAACTAATAAAAAATTAGGTGTAACTAATTATTATTTAAGATTAACCAAAATCTATAAATAATTTCATGCATTATAAATAGTATTCATATATAACTATATATAAATAAATCCGTAACTAACTACATGCATATTAATTTATAGATTAATTACATACTAATTTCATTTATATATATAATTACCTACATATATAATTACATGCATTAATAATATTATTTAAACTTGAGAGTTTATTAAAAGCTTCAAACTAATATTTTCTTTTTAATTACATTGGCAATAAGAGAAAAATCAACCACTAGCACAATAACATGAGCCTATTATACTGTGTTGTTACTTTGTGAAATTCAAAGTGACAAAAAGCAAATGAATTAATAACTTAGCAGGCTAGGGTCACAATTTTATGACAAATTCAAGGTTGAGGAACTACATGGATTGAGTTTGGTTGAAGGTTTATAGTTTATATTCAAGAGTTTAATTTAATGAACATTCTTAAGGAATTAAAAATAGAGTTTTAATTAAAAAAATGTAATAGTATATTTTCTCATGACTTATATCTAATACAAACTCTTTCAGTATTTTAATTTTTTAATCAGTATCCTACAAGTATTAATTACTTTGAACTTAAAAATATCTATGCAAAAAAGGAAATAAGCAAACCAATAAAGTAAAAAAACAACTAAAAAAATAAGTCTGATTCCAACATGGATCTCACGATAGAGATTATATTTATTTTTTTTGTAAAATGATTAATCTCATGAGTTGTAGAAGACCAATTATTCTAGCTTCTCCCCCACGAACCCAAATTACCTTATTTTCATTTCTTTGGTTTCCAATGTTTCATCTTAACCTTCAAGAAGTCTTGAAAAGTATGATTTCAAAAGTGATAAAGGAATTCTAAACTTATAGTAATCATTCAAACTAAATCATATTCAGGTATTTGAGCAAAACATTTAGCCTTCAGTTACCTAAATCAATTGTATATAGTCCTAAATATTTTCAATTGTTCATGAAAGTCTCATTCTAACTAGGCCTAATTATAAATCTAATTGAAAATTAAAGTTGTAAACTAAGTGTGCAAGTGCAGGTTTTTAAATCAATCATTATGGATATAACATAATAACTAGTCAAGTATCACGTAGATGCACCTCAAAGTATCTAAATTGCATTGTTGATTATTTTTTATAATATCATTAATCACATTTATTTTAAGTTATAATGTAATAAGTTATGTACAAGGCTAATACATATTATTTGGATCATATCAGATAATATGGTATTATTCACGAGTAAACTAATAATTTAAAGTTACTTATAGAGTTATATTAACTTTAATACATATGTTTCAACTCACAAGTATTGAGACCTTAGGTTATATCTAGTAATTGTTTATGCTATTAAGTTTATTTATTTTTTATATAAAAAAAAATATTTTTTATAAATTTAAAATACTTATATATGTAGATGAATTATATATAGTTTTATTTGTTGGGAATCCAAGTGCGAGTCTAAGTCCCACATTGAATAAAATGAGAAAGTTAAGCAATATATAAGAAAAAAGATCCATAAACATATTGTCTTAAGGTTTTGGGTTAACGGTGGTGTCATTCTCTTATATATATATATTTGGCCCATTTCTCCTTCTTGTGATATCTTTCCGGTTATACCCCATCGGATCCTTTGCATCGACCTGATGATGAGTGGCTCATATGATGGGGACTAACCTAACTCTTTAAAGTTTGATGTCATTCTCTTATATATTTTTGAGGGGAATTAATCTCATTAAAGAATGACAAAATATTTGTACATTATAAAGTCTAATTTTCATGATTTTTAATATTTGTATTTAATATATATTTATAACATTTAAAACGATTGACTATATATTCATTTTCAATTTTAAATATTTTACTTTCGATTTATATTGTAAAATCTGAAAACGCTTGGACCAAGCTGATTTTACTAATTAAATTTAAAACTCATTTCTATTTTATGTATTTTATTTAAGACTTACCCATTTTTATATTTTTTTTTCAAAGCTATTTATTTTCGTATATTGATTACAAAATTCCACCATTCATATATATATATATATATATATATATATATATATATATATATATATATATTAAAAAAACCTCAAAAATCTAAATGACATGCTTAACATGTCTTGTTATCCATGGCCTAAACTATACTTTCATGATGTAATGAAACACTTCAACTTTTAAAAATGATTTATAGGAGTAAAAATGCTTGTCAATGACGCAAAAATACAATTAAAATCAACCCTCGAACTTCCTTTTTTGAAAGATAGTGACCAATACGTGTAGTTATATAAAATATGTTTTACACTATAATAAGTAGCTACTCGATTTCCTTGCTAATAGTAGTGCTATATGATTAATCAATGTTGGAAGACCTAGATTGCACAAACCTCCACCACAAGGTGGAACTTCCTATAGTAAAGCAAATAAAATAATAACCTCCAACCTAACTTACTTCACCTTCTTTAATTAGAATCAATCATAGTCTAATATCACCAACTTGTTTTTGTCTAATGTGTTTATTAAAAACAAAACTTTCGATCAAATTTTGGTGGCAATGATTTGAGTGCAATTATTCATTAAACAACTACTACTTTTGCTATTATTTATTGGCAAAGAAAAATACTCTCACCTAATGTTTGTTGTTAAAAATAATACCAAGAAAATAAAAATATGAAAAGTAAGTCTGTTTTAAGAAAATGAAAATGTTTTTAACTAAATAAACTTTGATTAAACTATTCAAAAACTTTTTTTTTATCATCCAACTATTTCACACTTACTTTTAATGAGATGGGTAGCTATATGAGATTGACTTCATTTTATAAAATAACTAGATAGATTGAAACAAAATTAAATTAAATTAAAAAAACAAAGTAAAAAGGGACTATTGACTTCTGTGATTTGAATTTGTAATAAAATGATAACGAAGAAAGGGTGTATAATTTGATAAATGTACTATAAGAAAAGGGTTTGCTTGCGTCTGATGAAAGTTTGTGATCTAATAATGTGAGAAAATTTCCCTTCAATGAATTTGTGTGTTGGTTCGAGAATGGTGAGAAAAATAATGGCTTGTGTGATATTCGAAGGGACAATTGGACTTTTATAATTTTGTGTTGTTTTAGTAGAATCCAAAAAGTTGGTAAATAATCTAAGAACAAAGCCTTCCTTTTGGTTGACGCCAAAGGGCAAACTAACGTATTGACATCAATTGCTGACGGTTAGCCTAAAATGATTCCTCTGCAATTTTCTATTACTTTATTTAACATGGCTATATTATGAATTAAACATACTATTTAATTTATTTTTCTAGATTTAATTAATTTTAGGTATTTGTATATGAATATCTGTTGAAATTTTTCATTATACTGAGTCTTCAATTTCTTTTTTATTTTAATTTAACATTCATTTGATTAATGATATGATATTTATCTTATATTGTTTCTTTTTTATTTTAATTTAACATTCATTTGATTAATGATATGATATTTATCTTATTTATCTTATATTGTTATCATAGTGTTGTCACATGTTAAAGAATAATAACTTTTTGGTTAATGTAAATAATGTTGTTTTCGGGTGGTTAGGGTAAAATAATAATGTGTTTTTATTTTTACAACTCAAAACAAGTTTTCTTACTATATATGATTGTAAATGAAAATAATTTTAGGTAAGGGAAAACAAAAGTGAAATTAACCGACAATGTTAGGATTTAGAAAAATAGGTTATTTAATGATACATCAAATATTAGAAAAGATGTTTAATTATAGGAGTCACTCATGTGTTGTAAAGATTTTATGTTAAAAGTGAAAAAGTTGACACAATAGTGAGATGTTGGGTTAATACTCAAATTATGAAGTTTTACAAAGGAAAATTTGTTAAGGCTTTCATTTTTAGTTGTGGTTCTTGTTGTTATAGTCTTTATTGTTTGTTGGGTATTATATAATTTATTATAAAGAAATTAAAAATAGTCATCTTTTATAATCTTATTTTCTCTTGGGGAGTACAAAGAAATGAGTGTGATCCTAGAACTTTACATCAAGTTAGTGAGTATAGAGAAAAAGAACATAGAATGTAAAATTAAATCTACGATTTGGTGGTTGGCTAAAACATGCATGTTGAAGGAGTTAGGAGTGTAATGAGTTGTTTAGTTTTGCTATGAGTATAGATGTCAGGTAAAAGTGTTTATTGTTTATGCTAATGTAAACCATGAAGAGGTAGAATAATGTGAAAACTTTTCTAATAAGGACGGAGTTTTATTTAAAGACAATGAAGAGGAAAGAATTGGTAAAGAGGATGATAGGTTTATTGATGTTGAGTTGGAAAAAATTGGAATATGTATTGGTCAAAATTGGTGATGAATATACATGTGTCGTTAATGATGGTTATGTTCGTGAGGAACTACAAAGTGGGGAATCAACATACCAAGACATCCAAAACATATATTCAAGGTTTAAGAGAGAAGAATTTAATAAAGACTTTCACTTAAAGGTTGGGATGAATGTTGTATCTCTTGAAGTTGTTTTACACTAAGAAACATCTTGACACGCCTCTATGTCAATCTTGGAAACATTATCCGTTGTGTAAGGTTTCTTACTTCACTTTAGTTTAAGTGAAAGCTCTTTGACCTAGACTTGATAAGTCATATCAATTATTAAGATGTTGCTTAAAGAAGAGATAAACATTTATGCAGCATTTAATGCATTTTTATGCCTTTGTATGGTCAGACACAAGCTTGAAGGTAAGTACCTAAGTTGAAGCTTCTCAAAAGAATTTGCGATAATTACTTTCTCCAAAGCTCTATATAAAGAAACCTCTCAAGTCGAAGACAAAAAAGAAGAAATCTAGACTTATCGGAATGTTTCCAATCTTAAAGCTTAAAACTTTCAATCTTTATATGCCTTAAGTTTCGTATGAACACTATTTGTGTTCATTAGTAAACTAGAAGAGTGTATAACCTTGTATCCATTGAAAGATGTTACCTATATATCTAGTGAGCAAAACTTTGTGATCTTTTATATCACTACTTTGTATAACCCTTATTTTAGCCAAGAGTAATTGTGTTACAAAAAATACTCAAGTTTTGGTCAAGAGTGGTTATTCTTCTAAACAATAGTCAAGTTGTATAACTAAGAGTGATTACGTTCCAAATAATACTTAAAGTTGTTTGGTCAGGAGTAACTGAATATTCAAACAATACTCGAGTTGTTTAGGCAAGAGAGGTTGCTTTCCAAAATATACTTTATTGTATCTTTACAATATTAGTCTACTTAATGAAACTTGATCAATTGATCAAGATCTATATTTAGTTTGTCTTCATAGACAAATCGGTGCAAAAAAATAAAAACTATAAATCTTCTTTTCCTTAAACTCATTTATATTGTATGTTATTAATTCTGAACTAATAAAAAAAAAGCTTTTGAAAAAAAATTACAAATCGGTTGTAAAGCTAAAACTTGTATATGTCTGCACATCATTAGACACAACTTCGCTAAAACTGCTAAACAATTTTAATACACAGTTCGATACTCTCTTCTTGTGATATTTCATATGTTTTTCCATTCCCAACATGAAGTACAAAGTCATATTGAACCTCGTGTCTCCTTAAGTAGGGATACAATTGAAAAGGTATAAAAGTTGAATATTCTGAAGCACAAGCACAAATTATCACATTACAACAACCTTAAGCACACAATCATAATGAAATTAATCTGCACATGAAGCACATTACCAATAAAAATAGTCAATCTCAAATTAAACCTCATGTCTAGTTAAAAAAAGGTTGAATTAAGTTTTTTTTTTTTGTTTTACTAATAACACATCATCACTTGGGACCAAGTAACTTAAATGATAAGATTGAAGATGAAATATACTTTCATTCCTTTACAAAACTAATATTATTAGTCATAATAAAAAAGGGAGATTTTTAAGGCTTATTATATGCAAATCTAGATATTAGAATCTTGCCTAAGACATATATGACTTTGACGATAAAAATAATATCGTGTTTTGATTGTCTAACAAAGTTACATAATGTGTAGTAGATCCCTCAAATCTATAGATATGTATAATCAGATAGTCTTAAACAAAAGTCTTAGATGCAATGTGAGTCTATGACGTAAAACATAAGACGAGTAGCGTTATATGATAGGTCAACAAGATAAATAAATATTATAAGAAGTGTCAGAGACAATACAAAGATATAACACAAGTTGTACAAAAGCTCAATATGCTAGAAACAAAAATCAGATGAAGTCTTATAAAAATGTTCGATACAAGTTATGTAAGATCAAACAATTATAAAAAAGTGTTAGATGCAAGTTCCACTACAATAGACTAGTCTAAATAAGCATTAAATGCAAGCTACATCTCAAGACACAATTGAAATTAGTACATAACATTAATATAGGGATACCTTTAGACACGTTTTTCAATATGTAAGGAAATTGACTCACATTTTCCTAAAACAATTCTAACACACACACACCTCTAATCCTTAAGTTTGCATGTTCATTTTGATGTTGTCAAAAGTAATATATATATATATATATATATATATATATATATATATATATATATATATATATATATATTTAAAGATATAATTTATATTTTATATATATTGAGTTATATAGAGAGATTTTAATAAAAACACAAATACACATACAA